>Ga0209429_10000269_pt1 | contig 36064 bp, 32 predicted proteins | sample BarGraNGADG00212_3_FD_184493 | JGI IMG/M metagenome (GOLD analysis project Ga0209429, IMG submission 184493) | Arctic peat soil microbial communities from Barrow, Alaska - Barrow Graham LP Ref core NGADG0004-212 (SPAdes) (version 2) | ecosystem: Environmental > Terrestrial > Soil > Wetlands >... | reverse complement strand
CCAAACGCACCAGGAAGCCATCAAACAGCACCTCAACCTGCTGCATTCTTACATCCTGGAACCCACCCTCAGCATCGAGCAGAAACTGCTCTATTTCATCGAACGTTATCTGCGCGGCTTTGACCCCAGCTATTGGTTTCTTTACAACAAGCAGGACCTTGCCCGCCATTTGATGCTCGGCTGGAGCCATATGCCCAGCCTCTTCTTCCCCTTCGTTGCCCTGGGTGTATGGCAGGTATTCAAATATTGGCGCAGACCGGAAAACCGCGTGATTTTGGTCGCTTTTTTTGCGGCACCCAGCGGGGCCGCACTGGTGGAACCCAGCATTACCCGATTGTTGATGATGGTGGTGCCTTTTGCCTATCTCACCTGCCTTGGTTTGGTTTGGTGTTTGAATTTCGTCCAGCAAAAAACCATTTACTTCAAGCCTGTGCTGGCGACCTTGACCGTCTTGCTGGCACTTTCAACTGGCTGGATGACCTTTGATGCCCTTTGGAACGGCCCTTTTTGGTACCCGGATTACACCCTTTATGGCATGCAGTGGGGCGGAAAACAAGTTTTTGGTGAGATCAAGGATCAACTTGCCGATGACTCCCAGGCCAAAATCACCATCACTCCCTCGTGGGCAAATAACACGGATATTATTGGCCGTTTTTTCTTGGGCGACCCTCTACCCGTCCAATTCAACTCCATCAATTCCTACATCAGCAATCTCCTGCCCATCGACGAGAAAACACTCTTCGTCCTCACCCCGGAGGAAGTGGATAATCTGCAGAAGAGCGGCAAGTTCAAACCGCCAGTCATCTCAAGTATTCTGGACTGGCCCGACGGCCGGCCTGGTTTTTACTTCCTAAAATTGGCCTATGTGGATAACGCTGCAACCATTTTTGAACAGGAAGCTATTGAGTTGCGTCAGCCAATGCAGGACGTTGTATCGCTCTTTGGGCAGGAAGTGCCTGTAGAATTTTCCCGCATCGACATGGCCAAGATTGCATCTGCTTTTGATGGTGATGAACGTACGCTCACCCGCACGCTGCAGGCCAATCCCTTTGTGATTAAACTTGCCTTTCCTAATCCCGTTAAAATCAGTGAGGTCATTACCACGATAGGTTCCCCAGCCACCCAAATCACAGCGGCTATCACCAGGCCGGATGGCAGCCAGGTGGAGTACCAGGTTGCGGTGGAGCAGCTATCTCAAAGTATCCGCCAAGTTCCACTTGACTTTGGCAAATACGAAGAGGTCGCTTCGCTCACCCTCAGCATCCTGAGTATTGACGAACAGGAGCCCACTCACGTGCACGTCTGGGAAATCAGCTTCAAGCAGTAACTCAGTTCTCTTTATCGACCATCCATAAAAACACAGATTCCTCACTTTCTTTTAGTATGAAAGACCAAATATCTAGTCATAACGCGCGCTGCGTGACGATAAATCTGGTAAGATGAACACCCATATTGGCTGATTTCCTTTGATCACGAAAACGAAACTCAATAGAATTCATCTTGAAGTTTATTTACATTCATTTAACTATTGTCTTAATGATTAGGACATTGCTATATTGCCAGAATAAGACATTATCATCTTGCCACTACACAGTTAATGGTCATTAAATTGATTTTCAAAGGATATAGGGTATACTATTTCATTACAATACCAAAATTAATATGCAAGGCCAAGAAAAATAAAATAACAGGTACCAAGGAGGTCCTCTTGCATGGTGGAATTGCTTGACGTTCAGAACCTGAAGACACACTTCAGCTTGCGAGAAGGTGTTGTACATGCCGTGAATGGGGTTTCTTTCCACTTGAATGAGGGAGAAACTCTAGGCATCGTTGGAGAAAGCGGATGCGGCAAGAGCGTGAGCGTGATGTCTTTGCTCCGCCTGATCAAATCTCCTCCTGGTAAAGTGGTTGATGGAAAAGCCATGTTCAACCAACAAGATCTGTTGCAGATGACAGACGAGGAGATCCGCCACGTGCGCGGCTCAAAGATCAGCATGATCTTCCAGGATCCGATGACTTCTTTTAACCCGGTGCTCACGATCGGACGGCAAATGACAGAGCCGTTGGAAGAACATATGGGGATGACGGGCAGAGACGCAACAGAGTATGCCACTAAGATGTTGACCACGGTGGGCATTCCTTTTGCGGGTGAACGCATGAGTGATTATCCTCACCAATTTTCTGGCGGTATGCGCCAGAGGGTGATGATCGCCATGGCGCTAACCTGTAAACCGCAGATTCTGATTGCGGATGAACCCACCACAGCGTTGGATGTCACCATCCAGGCTCAAATCGTTGATCTAGTTAAACGCTTGCGCGATACCCTGGGCATGGCGATCATTTGGATCACCCATGACCTGGGAATTATTGCCGGATTGGCCGATCGCGTGGCGGTGATGTACGCTGGATACATTATTGAAGAAGCCCCGGTCAAAGAATTGTATCGAAACCCCCGCCACCCTTATACGACGGGGCTGCTGCGAAGTCTGCCGCGTGTGGATAAGACAGCTCAACACCGCCTAGTTTCGATTGATGGTCTGCCTCCGGTGTTGTATGAAGATCCAGCCTATTGCCCCTTTGCTTCGCGCTGCCCCCTCAAAGTGGCGCGGTGTTTGGTAGGAAATCCAAAATTACTTCCGGTCGGTCCTGAACACCGGGCGGCCTGCTGGGTTGACTTGGAGATCGGGAAGGAACGCCAATGACCGCCTCAAACGAAGTGTTGCTGCACGTTGAGAAATTGGTTAAGCATTTCCCGATCATGCGGGGAATTATCTTTCAAAAACAGATCGGGGCGGTTCATGCGGTGGACGGTGTAAGTTTTGATATCCACCGGGGTGAAACGTTAGGTCTGGTGGGCGAATCGGGTTGTGGTAAAACGACAACCGGACGCGCAATCCTGCAGCTGCAAAAGCCGACGTCGGGGCAGGTTGTTTTTGAGGGTGTTAACCTGGTTTCTCTCGAGAAGCAAGAGTTACGAAAGATGCGGGCCAAGATGCAGATGATTTTTCAGGATCCATATGCTAGCTTGAACCCGAGGATGACAATCGGTGAGATTATTGGTGAGCCTCTTCGTCTGCATGGATTGGCGGACCGCAAGGGTTCGAACGAGCGTGTTGTAGAGCTATTAGAGCTGGTGGGCTTGAACCCATCCTATGCCAATCGCTATCCGCATGAGTTTTCAGGCGGCCAGCGGCAGCGCGTAGGGGTTGCCCGCTCACTTTCACTCAACCCATCGCTGATCGTATGCGACGAGCCTATCTCAGCTTTGGATGTTTCGATCCAGGCTCAGGTAGTGAACTTGTTGGAAGATTTGCAGCAACAGTTCAACCTGACTTATTTATTCATTGCACATGACCTCTCAATGGTGCGTCACATCAGCACCCGCGTGGCGGTAATGTATCTGGGCTGGATCGTGGAACTGGCTTCGCGCGAAGAGCTATACAACCATCCGCTTCACCCATACACGCAGGCGCTACTTTCGGCTGTACCCATTCCTGATCCGGTGGCAGAGGAACAACGAAAGCGCATCATTCTGGAAGGGGACGTCCCTTCACCGGTAAATCCTCCATCGGGCTGCCGTTTTCGCACGCGCTGCTCGTTGGCTGCAACCATCTGCACCGAGCAGATTCCAGAATACCGTGAGATCTCTTCGGGGCATTTTGTGGCTTGCCATATGGCTGGGTAGTTTAGTCAAACTGGCCTTGTAGATAGGTTTGATTTGCTGGACCGAATAATAGTGAAAGCAACTGTCTTTGGAGACAATATTTGTGAAAACTGATTCTTCTGCTTTTTCGAACTTGTTAGATGATTTTTTTACTGCTTATTATCTGCGCCGTCCGGTGAGTGCTACTTTCATCGGCATGCATGATCTGGATCATCTGCTCCCTAATTTCTCTGAACAAAGCGTAACCGATACCGTGAATGAAATGAAGGCATTGATAGCGCGCCTGGATGGGCTGTCTGAGGATGACCTGACACCAGTACAAAGCATGGACAAGAAACTATCGGTAGGTTACTTAAGAACGCAGCTCTGGGAGTTTCAGTCTGATCATTTCTATAAAGGTAATCCGTGTCTGTATACAGGCGAAGCGGTTTTTGGCGTTATCTCCCTGTTCCTGACAGACTATGCTCCGGTGGGTGAACGGGTTGAAGCAGCCATTGACCGAATGCACGGGATTGCCGCACTTCTGGCGCAGGGCCAAGACAATGTTCGCCAAGCCCCACAGGCTTGGATCGAACAAGCCGTCGATGAGTGTGTCGGCGCGCTGAATTTCTTTGACAACGGCATTAACCAGCTGATCAAAGAGCACGGGATTACAGACGCGCGTTTCAAAACAGCAGCTCTCTCAGCGATCGATTCTTACACACGCTTTAAGACCTACCTGGAGAACGAACTTCGCCAGCACGCCACTCAGAATTATGCCTGCGGCTTAGAAGCCTTCGAACTGATGATGCGCTGCGGTCATTTTATTGAGTTAGACCTTGACGAGTATGTGCGCTACGCCGAAGGTCAAATTGCGGAAGCCGAAGCCTACTTAAAGGATCATGCTGTGAGTTTTGGAGCATCCTCAAGTGAGGAAGCCCTGGCGCAATTGGCGCAGATACACCCCACCGTGGGTAAATATTATCAGCGGTTTGGGGAACTTTGGCTGGCATGCCGTAAACTGGCCGAGGAAAAGCAGCTTGTCACTTGGTCGGATCACCCGATTGAGTATGTCCCTCAGCCACTTTGGGCACGGAAAGCCGCTCCACATTTGTACTTCCTGCCCTACCGTTCGCCAGCGGCTTTCAACTGCCCAAAGGTGCATCGGTATTTGGTCCCACCGATCGACGACAGCATGCCGGTCGAAAAACAGGAACAAATGTTGCGCGCGGTGAACGACAGCGTGATCAAGTCGAACCATGTGATCCATCACGGCAGCATTGGGCACCATGTGCAAAATTGGAACGCACGAAGGAGCGCATCTCGCATCGGCCAAATGGCCGCTACCGATTGCGCATCACGTCTGGCAATGTTTTGCGCGGGAACCATGGCAGAAGGTTGGGCAGTCTATGTGGGCGATCTGATGGCCGAAGCGGGTTTCTTGACCCCACTTGAAGAATACGCCGAAGCGCAGTCGCGGCGACGGATGAGCGCGCGTGCGGTTGTGGATATAAAGTTGCACCGAGGTGAGTTCACTCTTGAGCAAGCCGCAGCTTATTATCAGACGCGCGGCGGCATGAATGCAGATTTTGCCTTCCGCGAGGCGGTGAAGAACAGTATGTTCCCAGGTGCAGCCATGATGTATTTGTTTGGCAGCGACCGGATCAAACAATTCCGAAAAGAGATGGCTTCGTTGATGGGCGAATCGTTCAACTTGTGTCAATTCCACGACACATTCCTGTCCTACGGGTCCGTGCCGGTTGAACTGGTATGCAAAGATATGAAAAGGATGCTTAATGATGCTGACTAACCAAACGCTGGAATACAGCAAGCGGCTTGCCCCGGTCATCCTGGCGGTTGACGCGCTTTATACGGCCGAAACCGGTGAAACCGAAGGATTGGTCGTTCAAAAATTGAAGACGGCTGAAAATATACTCCCAATCTCGATCAGCAATTATGCCGAAGCGCGGGAAATGTTGCAGACTCTGAAGGTGGAGGCTGCCGAACTGCCTGAGTCTGACCGGCGTGTTTATTACGACCAGATGTGCCATTCACTCCTGGCCTTTGTCGCCTGGCGCGAAAAGGGTCTGTCATTTTCTGATCAATTACAGAACTTTATCCATGTTCCCGCCCAACCCGCTTCAGATGCTGAGCTTGACGCGTTGCGAGGAAAAATGCGCGTCCTACTCACTCAAATGGGCTACACAGGTGATTTGGCTGAGCAGAGCGCTGCCTGGGAAGCGCATCTCAGGGTCCCAGTCGACGAAGTCACAGAGGTATTGGAAGCTTTGATGGACGAGGCCTGGGATCGAGCGGAAAAATTCCTGTTTCAAATTCCAGCAGATAAATCAGATCGGATGCGGGTGATCCCGGTTACTGGCGTACATTTCAACGCGATGTGCAACTATGCTGAGCGGAGAGTTCACCTGAATATTGACCCGGTGCTGACCCGGCCCGGATTGAAGCATCTGACCGTGCATGAGGGAATTCCCGGGCATTATCTTCAGTTTAAGATGCGTGAAATTGGCCTTATAGAGGGCACTGGGGCTGCGGATGGCAGTCTTTCAGTTGTGAATACCGCCGGTGCATCGGTTTTTGAAGGCATTGCTGACAATGGCCTGCGAATGTTGAACTGGCTCGATTCGGATGATGACCGCGTGCAAAGCCACATGAATCGTTACCGTGCCGGAATTGGCACGGGGGCAGCCTGGCGAATGCACGCTCTGGGATGGCCTGAAGAAAAAGTGGCTGACTGGCTACGTTCTCAAAGCCTGGTCGGCGGAGAAGGTTGGGTAGCCAACCGTATGGGATTTATCTCTGCGCCTTCGCGCGCAGTGTTAATCTGGTCGTACTGGTGGGGTGAGGCGGTGGTGGCTCCCATATGGGAAAAGGCACCTGCTGCTCACAGAGCAGAATTCCTCCGCTTTATGTACGATCGTGTTCACTCAAACGATAGCATTGCAATGTTTCGATAATTGCGAAAGGAGAAGACATATTTAGAAGATGCCAAAACCGTGTTATATGTTTCGCGAACCAAATGCAAGTCAAAATTATGTAATTGAGAGGAAAGGAAATAAGCCAATGAAAAGTCAAAATAAGATATTCTGGGTGTTTTCGGCGGTGATCATACTTGCCATGCTGATCACTTCCTGTGCCCCTGCTGCTACTCAGGCTCCTGTTAAAACTGAGGCTCCTGTTAAAACTGAGGCTCCTGCTGCTACTGAGGCTCCTGTTGTGCCCGAAGCACCAGCCGCTACCGAGGCTCCTGCTGCTGAACCCGCGGGTAAGAAGATCCTCCGTGTGGCATATACGCGCGAAATTGATGTTTTGAATCCTTACACCAGCCAGAACCTTTGTGACATTGAATTCACGATGATGGAAGGTTTGATTCAGAACAACGAAAAAGGTGAAAATATCCCCATCCTTGCCAAAGAAATCCCAACATTTGAGAATGGTGGCATTGTTGATATGGGCGATGGAACCTATGAAATGACTTGGAACCTGCAAGAGGGTGTGAAGTGGCATGATGGCGAAGATTTCACCAGTGAAGATGTCTGCTTCACATGGGAATTTGTCTCAAGCGAAGGCTCTGAAACCTACAACAGCGATGATTATCGTGGCATCAAGGAATGCAAAATGCCTGATGATAAAACCGTCGTCTTTGTGTGGGATGGCCTTTACGGAGCGTACGCTGGCATTTTTGAAGCAATTCTGCCAGAGCATCTACTGGGCGGCCTGACCACCGCTGAAATTGTACAGAACGTAGAGTACAATCGCAGCCCCATCGGCACCGGCCCGTTCAAGTTTGCCGAGTGGAAATCTGGCGAATATATCCGCGTTGTAAAGAATGAGAACTACTGGCGCGGCGCTGATTACCCCAAGGTGGACGAGATTGTATTCTCGTTCATTCCGGATAGCAATACCCGCTTAAATGCAATAAAGACCGGCGAATACCAAATCGGCGAGATCCTGCCATTGCAAGTTAAGGAGATGGAAGGCAATGCGAATGGCACTGTCAAGCTGATCGATTCGAACGTTTTCCTTCACATGGAGTTCAATGTCAACAGCGATCGTAACAAGTTACTGTTTGGTGATGTAAAAGTTCGCCAGGCGCTCTTCCATGCGATTGACCGTCAGGCTATTGCCGACCAGTTGATGGAGGGCACGGTCACTGTTGTCAATAGTCCGCTCAACCCCAACAGTATTTGGGTCAACAAAGATGTCAAGAATTACAACTACGATGTCGCTCTGGCGAAGCAGTTGTTGGACGAGGCTGGTTGGGTACCTGGTACCGATGGCATTCGCACCAAGGACGGCGAAAGATTCTCCTTCACCTTTCTGAATCGTGCTGGCAGCTTGGATCGCATTGCGGTTGCTCAGGTGATACAAGCTCAGTTGAAGGATGTTGGCGTAGAAGTGAATTTCAAGACATTGGAAAGTGCTGCCTGGACGGGTCAATGGCGCACTGGTGTATGGGATGCCATCATCAGCGGCTGGTTCTTGCCCTCCGATCCCAGCTTCACCGCGATTTATGGCTGCGGTGGCTCGAACAATTACACTGGCTTCTGCGATCCCGAACTGGACAAGTTAATGGATGCGTCTGACAAGGACTTCAATTTTGAGGTTCGCAAACCACTGCTTGACCAGGCACAGGCGTTGTTGGCCGAAGACGCTTTCACTTTGCCGATCTACGCTCAGGTGACCCCGATGTACTTGTCGAATAACCTGGAAGGTTTCTTGGGTTCAGGCACCAACTTTGGCAGCTACTGGAACGTGTACGAGTGGGGCCTCAAGTAATTTTAGGAACATCCGTCTGAAAAATTGGCGGAAATGGTGATGAGGGCTGGGAAGCGTAACAATCTCTCAGCCTTCATCATCCAGAATTGATTAAATGGACGGTAAATTTTGAAGCTGTTCATCATTTTGGGAGGTTCGACCTAATGGGTAGATACACGATTCGCCGTATTCTGCAAATGATTCCACTCATGGTGGGTATATCTCTAATCATTTTCTTAATCATTCAGGCAGCTCCGGGCGGACCTGAGCAAATGATGCTGCAGTCTGGATTGACGATTGATCCAAGCGTTATCGAAGCATATCGTCATCGTTTAGGGGTTGATCAACCCATCTACATCCAATATTTTAAGTGGATCTCCGCTTTTATTACCGGTGATCTGGGAATCAGCTATACATCCACACGCCCAGTGTTAACTATGATCATGGAACGCTTGCCAGCTACATTGGAACTGATGTCGGTTTCGTTCGTTCTGGCAGCATTGATCGCGATACCCATGGGAATTTACAGCGCCTTGCGCCAATACAGCTTTTTCGACATGGTTGCCACTACATCGTCGTTTTTAGGGATCGCGATGCCGGTGTTCTGGTTTGGTCTTATTCTTCAGTTGGTATTTTCTGTAAAATTGGGGTGGTTGCCTGTGTCCGGCACAATAACGGTTGGCAACACATCGTTCGGGGATCATATTTTGCACTTAATTCTTCCCTCAGTCGTCCTCTCTCTTCATTATATTGCAGGCTGGTCGCGGTATATGCGTTCCAGTATGTTGGGCGTGATAGGCTCTGATTACATTCGCACCGCGCGTTCCAAAGGTTTGAGAGAAAATATCGTGGTCTTCCGCCACGCAGTGAAAAATGCACTAATTCCAGTTGTTACGATCATGGCGCTCAATCTGGCCGCTCTCTTTTCTGGGGCGGTCATTACCGAAACGATCTTTGCCTGGCCGGGAATTGGAAGGTTGTTCATCCAGGCGATGTATGCCCGTGATTACCCAGTTCTCATGGGTATTTTGATGATGGGCTCGCTCATGGTTGTGGTCTTTAATCTGCTCGCCGACCTGGTTTATGGCTGGTTGGATCCACGCATTAGTTACAAATAGGGAATGATGTACATTTTCCAAACTAGGAGCAAATAATGACGGTAACGAACATACTTGGCGAAGATGACGCCCTGGAAAAATCAAAAGTCGTAAATCAGCGCACGATTATTTGGGAGAATTTTAGACGACATAAAGTTGCGGTCATTGCGTCGGTACTGTTTGTCATTATGGCATTGGCGTGCTTTGCTGCACCTTTGATTGCTCCCTATGAATTTGATGCGATCAACCTGAAAGCGATCCGACAACCACCCTCCGCAGGTAATTGGATGGGCACGGATGATCTGGGCAGAGATTTGCTCACTCGTATCCTGTATGGTGGACGTATCTCTATCATGATCGGCATTCTTTCCGCTCTTGTTGGCACGAGTCTAGGTGCATTGATTGGCGCACTTGCCGGATTCTACGGTGGGCGATTGGATAATTTGCTGATGCGATTTACTGACATCGCCTATTCTATCCCGACGTTACCGCTGCTGATTGTGTTGAGTTCTTTCTCTAATTCGGCCGTACCAGTGATGGTGCTGATCATCGGCTTCTTGAGCTGGATGCCGACTGCTCGCGTGGTTCGGGGTTCGGTCCTATCGGCAAAAGAAAAAGAATATGTGGAAGCTGCGCGCATGATTGGTGCTCCCGACAGGGTCATCATCTGGCAACATATTCTCCCTAACATTGCGGGTCCCATTATTGTCGGCGCCACACTAGGGGTGGGCAATGCAATCATCATCGAATCCTCCCTAAGCTTTTTGGGACTAGGCGTTCAGCCGCCGACTCCCACCTGGGGTAACATGCTGATGGATTCCCAGGCAACAATGGCCTCTAAACCTTGGCTTACGATCTTCCCCGGATTGGCGATTCTCCTCATCGTGTTGGCGGTTAACTTCATAGGAGATGGCTTACACGACGCACTCGACCCAACGTTGCGGCGCAGATAGTAGAGCTTTAATATCAGATACAGACCTTTGGACCTTTTATGGTTATCACCTTACTTTGGTACGACAATCGTTGTTTAGTCATATACAACGGGAAGATAGATGTCGCCCCTGTAAGCCTGGGAACAAAGTTCGAGAAATGTAAATACCTATTAGGCAATAATGCGATGAGAGGCACTGAATAATGGAAACGGAACATATGATCGAGGAACGTTACGATCGCTTATCGGATGAATTCTTTGATGTCTATTACACATATTACCCGGTCCATGCCACCCGGCAAGGTCTGCACCAATATGACAACTCCCTGGGGCATTATCAGCGTGACGAAATTGACGAAACGCTGCGGCGGATGAAATCTGTTCAGACCCAAGTAGCAGCGATCGACCCCCGAGAGATGGACCACTTGCATACGCTCGATCACCCGGTTCTGACAACACGTTTAAAGCGCGAAATTTACTGGGTGGAAACCTGGCGTTTTTGGGAGAACAATCCCCTTTTCTATAAGGACATAATCGTTGAAGGGATTTTCAACCTGGTGAGTAGGGATTTCGCACCGCTTGAAGATCGGCTGAGATCTTTAATTGCCCGTCAGAGGGATGTGCCGCGTGTGCTGCAGGCTGCCCGAGAAAACCTCCTCAACCCTCCGTTGGAATACACCAACCAGGCGATTGCCCAGGTGGCTGGTGTGCGCAATTTCTTGAAGAACATTCCTGAGGCTTTTCGTGAGGTAAAAGACCCAACACTGCTGACCGAGTTTACGCAGACTAACGCGGTTGTGATGGAAGAAATGGAGAAGTATCTAGCCTTTTTGGAGCAGGATCTGCTGCCCCGTTCGCACGGAAATTTTGCGGTTGGCGAGGCTGGGATCCAAGCTATCATTGATGCAGAAGAGATGATCGACGTCCCGGTTCTGGACATTCTCAAACGCTGCTACCAGGATTTGGGAAAAGCCGAGACAGAAATTGCAGATGTCGCGCGCCGTATTGATCCAACTGCGACAGTCTCTGAACTGGTGGCACGGATGCGGGCTGATCATGCCTCACCGAATGACCTTCATCAGGTCATAATCGATAAGTTAGTAAATGTGCGAGATTATCTGACGGAATATGATCTAATGACGGTACCGTCGGAATTGCCGCGGGTTATCCTCACTCCTATGCCAGATTATGCCAGCGGTGGAGGTATGATGCTCACTCCTGGTCCGTTTGAGACTGTTGCTAAGGAATCTTATTTAGCACTTCAAATTCCAACCCCAGATTGGAACCAGGAGCGAATCGACGGTTTATGGAGTGATTTTAATACCTTCGCGCTGACGCTTTTGTTGATCCATGAATGCTATCCGGGACATCATACCCAGTTCTTCCTGGGCAAGCGTGTGCGGTTGCGCGCTAGTAGGGATCATGACTCCGACTCTAACTCTGATGGCTGGGCTGAGTATGGTAAGTACATGATGGTAGACCGAGTGTATGCCGACAATAACCTCTATTTCCGATTGGCGGTGCTGCTTTCCAAGCGTAGTTATATCGCCGCTGCAATTGCTGGAATGGAAATTCACCTGCAGAAAAAGACCTTAGAAGAAGCTTCTGACTTCCTGATGGAAAAACAGGGGCGCACACGCGAGAACACCTACATTTGGGTTTTGAATCGCGCGATCCATTATCCGACACACCTCACCTATTATATTGGCAGCGAGATGGTACGCAAATTACATGATGATTATAAGAAATTGAAAGGCGCCGCGTATTCTTTAAAAAAATTCAACGATCATTTTCTGACTTATGGACTGATTCCCATTAAAGTGATTCGGAGAGACATGTTGGGGGTGGCAGACGATGGTCTATTGTTTTAGTTTGATTTACAGAAATAAACTGGCTGCACCACAGTCGGAGTTGAATATAGTTCGGATTTCTAACAGAAAATGGAGTAAACAATGGTAAAAAAGTTACGTGTTGGCGTGATCGGAGCTGGGCGTTGGTCGGGTACTGCTCATCTGCCGGGTTTCAAAGGGTCACCACTTTGCGAACTGGTCATGATCTGCGATCTGAACAGGGAACTGGCTGAATCACGCGCGAAAGAATTTGACATTCCGGAAGTAACTAACGACTATGAAAAACTTCTTTCCCGCAAAGATATCGATGTGGTGGATATTGTTACCAGCGGCGATACGCACGAACCGCTGACGTTTGCTGCTTTGGAGGCAGGCAAACATATTCTTGTCGAAAAGCCGGTCTGTCATGATTATCGCGATGTTTTGCGAACTGACAAGATCGCTAAATCAAAAAATTTGAAAACCAAAGTTGGGCTCACCTTCCGTTACGCTCCAGCGATTCAGTATATGTTTGAGTTGGTGCGGGATGGATATATCGGCGATCCATATGTCTTCAACGGATACGAGCAGAATTACCAATGGATCAATCCCGACCAACCAATGGATAAACGAAACCATAAGGTCAAGCCGGAAGGTCCATCACCCTATGGAACCGACTTGAGCCGCGAGGGTATCAAAGTAGGTTCATTGGAAGGATACGGAGCGCCAACGATCGATATTGGTCTGGAACTGGTAAACAGCGATCTAAAGCAGGTAGTAGGAATCTTGAGCAATATGATCCCTTACCGTAGGCGTACCCAACTGGATACTGACCGTGAACGTATCAACATTGATGATGCAGATATTTTCATGGGCGAATGTGCGAACGGCTCGTTATATTCGATGCAAACCAGTTATGTCACAGTGGGCAACTACCCTGGAATTGAAGCAAACATCTATGGCTCAAAAGGTGCGCTTAAGGCACGTCTTGTCGACGAGTTTGGCGTGATCCAGACTTTGCACGGTGCCAAGCCGGATGCGGTGGAATTTGTGCCTTTGCAGATACCTAAGCGATTCTTCCCGCCTTCGTTTCAGGAAGGTCAATCTTGGGGCTCAGTCTTTTATTCCTGTCTGGTGCACAACTTTATGCAGGAAATAATGGATGGTGGAGAAACCAACCAAGGCAACTTCCTCCAAAGCGCTCGGGTGCAAGAGGTCATCAATGCTGTGACTCTCTCCCACCGTGAACATCGCTGGGTAAATTTGCCCTTATAAACAAACCAATAAAAGAAAAGGAAGTAATTAATGACAGAGAACGGTTCGATCGAAGCAGCTTACGACAAGTTATCAGAAGAGTTTTTTGATGTTTTTTACACCTACCATCCTGTACATGCCACACGTCAGGGACTCCATCAGTACGACAACTCCCTGGGACATTACAAACGGGAAGAGATCGAAGAGACTTTGCGCCGGATGAAAGCAATCCAGGCCAAAGTGGCTGAGATTGATCCTGCAAGCATGGATCGGCTACACGCGCTTGATCACCCCGTGCTGACCACACGCATGAATCGTGAAATCTATTGGATCGAAACCTGGCGTTTCTGGGAAAACAACCCCCTTTTCTATAAAGATATCATCACTGAAGGCTTATTTAACCTGGTCAGCCGAAATTTTGCTCCTATCGAAGAACGTTTGAGATCGGTGATCGCTCGGGAAAAAGATGTGCCGGCTGTACTGCAAGATGCCCGGGATAATCTGATTAACCCTCCATTTGTCTATACAGACCAAGCGATCCATTATATGAAAGGCGCCAAGCTTTTCTTCACAGAAATACCAAAAGAGTTTGAACAAGTAGAGGATAAAGCTCTTCTGAGAGAATTTCATCAAACCAACCATGCTGTTTTGGATGAACTGGATAATTTCTTAACCTTCTTAAAGAATGACCTACTTCCTCGTTCGAACGGTAACTTTGCTGTTGGCGAGGCTGGCATACAAGCTATCCTGGATGCGGAGGAATTGATAGACGTTCCAGTCAACAAGATATTGGAACGCCTTTACCACGACTTCGAGCAGGCAGACGCCGACCTACAGGCAACGATCCAGAAGATCGCGCCTGGAGCCACTGAAGACGATATCGAAAAGCGCATACGTGCATACCATCCCACACGCGAGAATCTGATGCAGGTGGCTAAAGAGACACTAGCTGAATTGCGTGGAAACCTCACCAAATACGATCTGATGACTATCCCGGAAGATATGCCGGATGTGGTTGTCAGCAAAATGCCTTCCTATGCTGGCGCGGGCGGGATGATGCTCACCCCTGGACCATTCGAATACGTGGCCAAGGAAGCTTACATGGCGATCAACCTACCCCAACCTGATTGGACCGAAGAGCAGTTGGAGGCGCAACTGCAAGCTTTCAACCCCTATTCAATGCGCTTGTTGTTTGCTCACGAGGCTTACCCGGGGCATCACACTCAGTTCTACCTCGAAAAACGCGTGCCGCTTTTTGCCAGCAAGGATCACGACTCTGACTCGAACTCGGATGGATGGGCGGAGTATGGTAAATACATGCAGGTGAGTGAGATCTACGAAAAAGATGATCCTCTCTACAGTTACGCTGTGTTGCGCGACAAACGTGGCATGATCGTTTGCGCGATTGTTGGTTTGGAAATTCATTTGAGCAGACGCACGTTGGAAGAAGCCGCAGAGTGGTTAGCGGAAAAATCAGGCCGTACTTATGAAGGCGCTATGCGTGTACTAGACCGCGCGATCTACTACCCAACCCACCTAACCTATTACATTGGTGGGGAGATGGTGCGCAAGCTACATGATGACTACCAGAAATTCAAAGGTACCGAGTTTACTCTCAAGGAATTCAATGACCACTTTATGACCTACGGGTTAATTCCGATCAAGATCATCCGTCAGGCCATGCTCGGCGCTGCTGACGATGGAATATTATTCTAAGAGAGGGTACTTCCATGAACTATGACCTAAAGGATAAGGTTGTGATAATTACCGGTGCCGCTCGAGGGGTGGGACGTACTATGGTAGGCACCTTTGTTGAGCAAGGTGCTTTGGTGATTGCGGCAGACCGCGACGCAGCAGGTCTGGCTGAGACTTGCTCCCCATTTCCCGGGGTGATCTCTCTGGTGGAAGATATCAGCGCTCCTGAAGGCGCTGAAATGATCGTGGGGGCTGCAGTTCAAAAATATGGACATTTGGATGTATGCGTAAATAATGCTGCTGTGGCACCCCATACCGCAATTCTGGAAGAAAAAATGGAGGTATGGGATCGGGTTTACGCAGTCAACTGCCGAGGTACATTCTTGATGACCCAGACAGCTGGTAAGGCAATGATCGCTGGTAAACGCGGAGGCAGGATCATTAACTTCTCTTCAGGAGCCAGCTTGCGAGGTGGTCCTGGCGCTGCTGCTTATGCATCCAGCCGGGCGGCATCGGAAAGTTTCAGCCGAGTGGCGGCTATTGAGTTTGCCCCCTACGGCATCCTGGTTAACACGATCAGCCCGGGCTTGATCGACACACAGCCCAAACCTCTGCCAATTGAGATGGAAAAAGCGTTGCAAACACGAATACCCACTATGCCTCTGGCGCGTCCCGGAACTCCGGAAGAAGTTGCGCATGTTGTAATGTTCCTGGCTTCTGACGCATCCAGCTTCATTATGGGAACGGTAATCCACGTCGATGGTGGGGCGAGTATTGGTTCACGATTCTCGGGAAGCGTTGTAGATGACGATCCACGTTACGATTGGTTAACCGGGCGAGATAATTCTTAATGAAGCCGATCAGTTCGGCTGTAAAGTAAGCAAAACTAACACAAGGAGATTGTTGATGAAAGAAAAACTGTCCGTAGCTGTCATTGGGGCTGGCCGCTGGTCGACCACCGCCCACTTGCCGGGATTCGTCCGTTCACCATTGAGCGAGGTTGTTGTGTTGTGCGACCTCGATCGCGAAATGGCAGAGAGAAAAGCCAAAATGTTCGGTATCCCTGAAATTGAAACCGATTACGAGAAAGTGTTATCGCGCCGGGACATTGATATCGTTGACATTGTCACACGAGACGACCATGGTGATAATCATGAGATCCTTACTTTTGCCGCGCTGCAAGAAGGTAAGCATGTACTGGTTGAAAAGCCGGTTTCGCATGATTACAAGCGCGTAGAAGAGGCTCATCGGCTGGCCTTATCAAAGGGTGTGAAAACCAAAGTTGGTTTAACCTTCCGTTATGCCCCGGCAGTGCAATACATGTTCGAGATGATGCGTGAAGGTTTCGTAGGCGACCCCTACATCTTCAACGGATACGAACAAAATTCACAATGGTTGAATCCTGATAATCCGGCTGATAAGCGCATCCATAAGGTGCGACCGGTTGGCGAGCCTGTCCTTGGCGGCGATTTCTCACGCGAAGGCATTGAAGTGTCTTCTTTGGAAGGCTATGGCGCGCCGACGATCGATATCGGTCTGGAACTGGTGGGTAGTGATTTGAAGCAGTTGGTCGGGATTATGGCAAACATGGTGCCTTATCGCCGTCGCACGAATCTAGATACTGAGCGAGAGCGCATCAATATGGACGATGCCGATATATTCATCGGGGAGTGCCAGAACGGCGCGTTGTTCTCCTTGCAGTCCAGCTTTGTCACCGTGGGCAACTACCCAGGCATCGAGGCCCGCATTTATGGCTCGAAAGGCGCAATAATTACCCGGCTGGTTTCGGAATTTGGCGAGATCCAGACACTCAAGAAGGCTACTCCTGACGAAGTGGAATTTGTCAACGTAGAAATCCCCATGCGCTTCTACCCGCCAGGCTACCAGAAAACCGATCGCTGGGATACCGTATTCTATGGTTGTCTGGTGCAGAACTTCCTAGAGGAGATCGTAAATGGTGGCGACACCAATCAGGGCAATTTTGCTCAAAGTGCCAGGGTTCAAGAAGTGATCAATGCAGCCGCACTGTCACACCGTGAGCACCGCTGGATCGATCTGCCTCTATAAAGGGGCGTTGGAGAGGAGGATTTTTTATGAAACGGTTTGACGGTAAAGTTGCTGTGATAACTGGTTCTGGGGATGGGATCGGACTACAAATTGCTCGATCCTTTGCTGCGGAAAGCGCGACAGTAGTGATTGCGGAGATTAATGAAACATCGGGCAAGTGCGCTGAAGAAGACATCATTGGCCGGGGCGGGAAAGCCCTATTTGTGCAGACGGATGTCTCGGACGAAGCACAAGTAGAACAAATGGTAAATACGGTCGTAGACAAGTTAGGGCGCATCGACATCTTGATCAACAACGCGGGTGTGGTTGTGCATGTCAAGGTTGTCGATATGCCGCGTGAAGCTTGGGATAGACAACTAGGCGTCCAATTGACCGGACCTTTCCTGGTATCGAAACATGTCGCCCGTCACATGATAGCCCGCGGCGGTGGTGGCAAGATCGTCAACATCTCATCGGTCTCTGCGGTGATGGGGCGGCACAAAGCCGCAGCACATTGCTCAGCCAAAGGTGGCCTGACAATGTTGACCAAAGTTCTTGCGATGGAAATGGGCGAATATAACGTCAATGTGAATGCTGTTGCCCCTGGTTTAATTGACGTGCCATCACAGAGAGCGGAAGAGAACATATCTTCCGATTACAAACGCAGTTATCTCAATGAGCTTCCGTTGGGCAGAATCGGCGAAGTTGAGGATATCACTCACATGGTCATGTTCTTATGCTCAGAGGATGCCAATTGGATCACTGGTCAATTGATGCTGGTGGACGGTGGCCTGATGGCGGGACATTACTCCTTCCGTGGGCAGGGTGATTTCACCATGCTGAATGGGCATCAATAGAATGATTGTTGGTTGAGGAAGATCGAAAATGAGCGGTGAGCTTCGTTATTACAACAACGCATTTCTGATTGACGGAAGCGGACAAGCGGTCTCCAAAGAACCGGCGGCGATGATCGTTGAAGGGCGTCTGATCCGGGCTGTTGGTCCGTGCTCACAGCTTAGTTGCCCTGAGCAAGCGGAGGTAATCGACCTGCGCGGTATGACCTTGATGCCGGGGATGGCTGATTGTCACGATCACCTGGCCGACCTTGAAGGCGGCATGCAGCAGCGCGCTGGCATTCCTTCAAGCTTAGCCGTTTTCCTGGCGGCTGAATCGTTCAAGAATACGTTGTTGGGCGGATTTACTGCCATCCGAGACGCATCGGGGGTGGACCTGGGGATGAAGATGGCGGTTGACCGTGGCCTCATCCTGGGTCCACGACTGAAGATCAGCGTAGTCATTCTCTCACAATTTGGCGGACACAACGATCACACCGAAGCGGCTGGGATCAATTCCCATTACCCCTGGTTGCAGAGTATCCCCTCTGGGATATGTGATGGGGTGGATGAGTGCCGCAAGAAGACGCGCGAGGTTATTCGTGCGGGTGCTGATTGGGTGAAGATTGCCACCACCGGTGGGGTTGGTACACCGATCGGTGGTCCACTAATCCGCCAGTTCTCCCCCGAAGAAGTGCAGGTCATCACTGACACTGCCCACGCGGCAGGGAAGCCAGTGATGAGTCACGCGTATGGCGGAGAGGGTGTCAAGATCTGCCTGGATGCCGGCGTGGACAGCATCGAACATGGCGCAGCGCTGGATGATGTTCTGATCGAGCAAATGGTCAAGCAAGGCACCTGGCTGGTGCCCACGTTTACCGTGCTGCGACGGATTGTAGCCATCAGCGAGCAGGATCCGAAGGCACTGCCGAGTTATATGGCCCCAAAAGCACGGATGCTGCTGGAGCATCAAGCTGAAAGTTTTCGTAAATCCCTGCAATCCGGGGTGAAGATCGCCTTGGGCACTGACGGTGGCGGTTTTGGGCACGGACAGAATGCGGGCGAGCTGCGCTACCTTGTGGAAGCAGGGATGACGCCTATGCAGGCTCTCGTCTCCGCAACAAGTATGGGCACAACCTGTATGGGATTTGGCGATGAAACTGGCGTACTGCGCGCAGGAATGCTGGCAGATTTCCTGGTGGTTGCCGCTGATCCCTTGGAAGATGTGCGCATCCTGGAAGATCATGACCGCCTGCGGATGATCGTGAAAGACGGGCAAGTGGTCAAGGACACTCTCAACCCAGCAACTGAATCGCTGGATGACGTTGATGGATAACACTGGAGAAATACGATGATTTTGGATGGTAAAGTTGCAATCGTGACTGGGGCAGCCCGGGGGCTCGGTTGGGGTATCAGTCGGGCATTAGGCATGGCCGGCGCGAAAGTGTGTATCTCTGACATCAATGATGAAGAGCTTGGCAGAGCTGAAGCTGACCTGAAGAAAGATGGATCCGATGTGTTTGCGCTTCATCTGGATGTGAGTGATCTTGACGCTTTCAAATCTGCCGTGGACTCAGTAGTGAGCCGCTGGGGTCGGCTGGATGGAATTGTGCATAATGCCGTTGCGATGCCCCTCATTCATTTTGAGGATACCTCGGAAGAATCGTGGTGGCGGCAATTGCACATCAGCGTAGGCGGAATCTTCAATGCTACACGAGCAGCTTGGGAAGTGTATAAGACCCAGGGCGGCGGACATATCATAGGGATTGCAAGCGGATCCAGTGTGCGTGGCTTCAAACGTGAGGTGACTTATTGCACCGGTAAACATGGCCAGGAAGGTTTTGTGAAGGCCGTTTCCCTGGAAAGTGCGCCTTACAATATCGCGATCAATACAATCGGACCTGGAGCTTCTGTTAAACCAACGGATATAACCTGGGAAGAATATGATCGTTTACCCGATATCGTTAAATACCAGTGGGCGGACCCAGCTGTTTTGGGCATGGGTTTTGTCTGGTTACTACACCAACCCCCCAGCCGATTTAGCGGTTTTCGCTTTGATGCGGGACCAATTGCCTTGACAGTTGGACGCGAAGGATATGATTTTGTATTTGCTCCGGAAAAAGTAACTCTATACCCGGACGATTTCAAATTTCGAGACGATTGGTACAAACGGTATCCGGATTTTAGTCGGGGATGAACAGATCAACTTGGAGTTTTTGGAATCACTAGGATGAAGATGGATCAACTCGCTCATGTAGGCCCAAAGCCAGTTATTTGTGGCAAACACGCTGTTTGCAGCAGCTCTCAACCCATCGTCACAAATACCATGCTACAAATCATGCACAGCGGAGGTAATGCGGCGGATGCCGCGGTTGCCGGAAGTCTGGTGCAAGCAGTAGTTGAGCCCCACATGACTAACCATGCGGGCAGTGCAGCCATGCTTTATTGGGATGAGAGCAGTGGTAAGGCGTACCACCTGAATGGTCATGGCACCCTTGTACCAGATCTGGCACCCTTCCGACCGGTTCCACCCATAGGCATTCGATTTGCTATGTCTGGTTCAAATCCCTGTGCGGCAATCCCCGGTTTCGTGCCGGCGCTGGGAGAGCTGCACAGGAAGTTTGGCAGTTTGCCGTGGCCAGAACTTTGCCAACCCGCTTTGGAGTGGGCGACAAGCGGGCACCCAATGACTTCTTTTGAGTACGGGGTGCTGCAAGAGGAACTTCGTTTCTATACTTATTTCCCATCAGGCAGAGGGCTTTTTACACCTGATGGCTTCTTACCTGAGGTTGGGCAGACTTTTATGACACCTGCGCTGGCGGAAACAATGCGTCGGCTTGCGGAGGAAGGCCCCGAATATTTTACCCGTGGGGATTGGGCAAAACATTTTGTGACAGAAGCAAACCATCTTGGTTGGCCTATTACGATGAATGATATGACTGCCATACCTCCGCGCTGGCAGGAACCTATGCGTTATACACACCGGGAACATGAAATTATCCAATTTGGGCCACCTGAGCGCACGGGAGTCTTCACTGCTTTTGTGCTCGGGGTTTTATCCCATTTTAATTTAGAGGATCTGGGTCATTATACTGAGTCTGGTGAAATGCTGTACCTTATGGCGCATACTCTGCGACGAGCCCATTATGAGGTGGGCTTGTTATATGATCCTCAGCTCTTTGAGGTTCCCTTGGATGCTTGGCTTTCGAAGGAGTATTTGCAGCGTGTTGCCGAGATCCTATGGCACAGTCGGCCGAAAGTAAATCTTACTAATCACCTAAACCTGGTAACGGGAAAACCCGGTCTAATCGCTGCCGGATTGCCGACAGGTCAAGCCAAAACGCACGAACAGCCCGGGGGCAGTTGCGAGTTAAGTATTGTGGATGCGCAAGGAAACTGGTGTCAAATGCTGAATACCTTGCAAGGCGGTGGTATACCTGGCATCGTGGTCGATGGGGTGCCGATGGTAGGCAGCCATGTTGGTACCAATATGAACCTTGATATGTCAGGCTGGTTCACTGGTGGGGGTCGAAGCAGATCGATTATTGGATGTACACTAGTATTGCAGGACGGCCGTCCCTGGCTGGCTTTAGGCACACCAGGAAACGTCTATGGAACTATGCCTCAGGTACTTTCCAACATCCTGGACTATGGGATGGACCCGTATAAGGCGGCTGAACAACCACGTATGGACCCACTCCGCGACGATTATGTGCTGGAAATCGAGAGCAGAATCTCTGGCAGAGTGGCGGTAGAACTGGCAGCCATGGGGATTCAATTGCAGCCTTTACCCATGTACGACTACAACATGGGGTCGTTCCAAATGTGCTGGCGGGATGTGAAAACCGGCCTTATGAGCAGTTGTGCTGATCCTCGTAGGGCTGGCACTGCGGATGGATATTGATCCGAGTAATGAGTGATGAGAGGACGATAGAGGAGATTATGTAAAAATTAAGTGAGTTCCCTACAATCATCATCCCTTTGGGGTGAAAATGTTGGCAAAATTTATTCTGAAAAATGAAATGCTGAATAAGAAAGGACATCTCTATTTAGCCTTGACGCTGAATAAGAAAGGATCTATGATCGATCATATAACAGATTCAAAATTTAGTGAAAATCTTGGACTGTCTTATTGCAATGCATTTCACGTTAAACTGGATAAAACTAAAAAAAATAAGGAGATAAAAATGAAGTTTAGAAAATTAACAGCTTTTGCTATGTTTGTAGTCATGCTTTGTACTGTCATATTTTCGGCTGCAGGTTGTTCTGCCACTAAGACGCCTGTAGATAATACTGACAAAAGCACTGTTTCCCCAACCGAGGTGCCTGTAGAAAATATTGACAAAGCCACACCTGCCCCGACAGAAGTTAGTAACGAAGTCATCATGGATAAGGTTCAGGAACTTAATCTTTTCATGCAATCCACAAGCCTTTCTACTTTTGATGTCAACGATGCAAAAACAGTCGATGATTTCCAAATACTAACTCAGGTTCAAGAAGGACTTGCAAGATTGTTAGTAGATGAAGATGGACGTGAATACTATGCGCCAGCTGGTGCGGAAAGTTGGGATATTTCCGCCGATAATTTAGTGTGGACTTTCCATTTGAGAGATCTAGTATGGTCTGATGGCGTGGCTGTAACGGCTCAACAATATGTTGATTCAATCCTAAGACTGTTAGATCCCGTAAAAGCATTCACGTATGGTTTTTATGCATTTGACATTAAAAATGCAGAAAAATACTATAACGGAGAATGTCCAGTCGAAGATGTGGCTGTAAGAGCAATTGATGACAAAACTCTTGAAATCACATTAGGAGCAGTTTCCCCTCAGTTTTCTAAAAAAATTGGTTTTTCCGCCATGTTCCCCGTTAGACTTGACGTTATAGAAAAAGGTGGCGACGACTGGGCTAATAATTTTGAAAAACAGGTCTTCAATGGCCCATTTGTAATCACAGAATATATAACTGAAAATACTCTGGTACTTGAAAAAAATCCTACCTATTGGGACGCGGAAAACGTTCATCTTCAAAAAGTAACCTTCAACATGGTTCAAGAATTCTCTACAAAAGCCTTACTTTTTGAGTCACAACAAGCCGATATGATCGAGGGCTATCAAGATTACACTCAAAAATGGATTGATAGAGCTAATCTAGGCGAATTTAAATATATTGAAACTGCATATCCTATGCTTTGGTGGATTGATTTTAATCAAAGGACTGGTGGTTTATCAGGATTAATGCAAAATGCAAAAATAAGATTAGCAATGTCATTAGGCATTGATAGAGATGAGTTTGTTGACTTGATCTATGGCCGACATAAAGCAGCCTACAGTTTGATACCTTTTGGAATGAGTATTGGTGACAGCGAATTTAGAGCCTTAAATCCGGAACCACTCAAAGCCACCTATGAACAATACAAAGGTGATGACGTCGCTTTACAAAACTTGTTCAAAGAAGGCTTGAAAGAGCTTGGTGTGGATAAAGAGTTGAAAGATGTCACCATTGTATTTATATCCAGTGGAACAGATACGATCGAAAAAACGGCTCTGGAATACTTCCAACAAAGTTGGCAAAATAAGTTAGGGATCAAAATTGATCTACAGGTCTTTGGTGATCGTAAACTGTTCTCAGCCGCAAGAAATTCAGATCAATATGATATAGATAATGGTGCAGCCTGGCATGCCGATTATGATGACCCAATGACCTTTATGGACCTGTGGTTATCCTATGGCAGCTGGGGTTATTACTTTGGATCATACAACAGCCCAACTTATGACGAAACTTTTGCTAAGTTAGCCGGTGAGGGTGATGTCGCTAAAAGAAATGAAATTTACGCTCAATTAGAAAAAACATTGGTCTTGGATGATGCAGGAATGATGCCGGTTTATTTCGAAGATTCCAGGAACTTTGTTCAAAATTATGTTAAGAATCTGATGATGCCTGCTTATGGAGCAAAATACGAATTTAGTAGAGCTTACATATCTGGAAAATAAGTAAAATAATGTATACATCTTTCAAAAGATGTATACATTGAAAATGATGTTTAGATTTTAAACAGATTAGACGACAAATTTATGATGCAAGATATTTACTCCGCTGAGCGTAAATAATTGGAAATGTTTAACTAGATGTGTACACCTCCTGAGAGGTGTACACATAATTAAAAGCATATTTTGAATTGAATAGGTTAATAGATGAAATATATTTAAAACATCTCTTAACTTAAATAATAGTATTTCGTAGACCATTAAATAAAAAATTCCTTGATATGAAATCGAAAATTAGATAATTCATATCGAGACAGATTGCAGAACGCGAGTTAGCATTATTTACCGCGAAGAAGGAAGTGTTACATGTTGAAGTATGTGATCAAAAAACTTATAACCATGTTAATTACACTTTTTGTAATTGCTACAGCAACATTTTTTATACTAGCTGCGGTGCCGGGGGATGCGCTTACAGAAAGGGTAGAGAAATTACCTGCACAAACCAGGATGAATTTATATAAAAAATATGGCTTAGACAAACCGCTAATGGAACGGTATGTTATTACTATGGTAGGTCTATTTAAAGGAGATTTTGGTGAATCCATTTTATACCCTGGCCAAACAGTAAATAAGATCATCAAAGAGAAACTGCCCGCATCAGCAAGATTGGGCTTGCAACAAATGATCGTCGGCATATCGGTTGGAATGGTGCTCGGAATTATTGCAGTGATGAAAAAAGGAACTTATATAGAATACATCATACTTATTGTTGCAGTCCTGTTTATTTCAGTACCACATCTTGTTTTTGGGTTGGGGTTACAAAAAATCTTTGCTGGAACCTTAAGATGGTTCCCTGTCATTGGATGGCCAAAAGGTAGTCAGGTGTGGTTTGGGGGTTGGAAGTACACCGTGCTCCCTACTTTAACTGGATGTTTTGTGTATATAGCTTCTTATTCAAGATTGCTAAAAACATCAATGCTGGATGTTATAAATCAAGATTACATATTAACTGCGCAATCAAAAGGTTTGTCAGAATCACAAATTATGAGGAAACATGTTTTAAGAAATTCGTTTATTCCGATCATGACAACTTTACCTATGAGCGTTGCTATGTCAATAACGGGCTCTTTTTTTATAGAAAGAATTTTTGCTATACCAGGATTAGGCATGTATTACGTTACAGCAGTCAATGGAAGGGATTTACCTATCATACTCGGAGAGTCTGTCATAATCGCCACGCTATATATCGTTGTGGTTTTTCTCACCGATATACTTTATACGGTAATAGACCCTAGAATTAGAACAAATGCATCCAAAAGTATGGTGGATTAAACATGAATATAGAAGCTTTGAAAGATTTCGAAATCATAGGATGTGAAGGTACAGATAAGAATGTTATATCTAGACCTACTATAACCTATTGGCAAGATGCGTGGAGGAGATTAAAAAAGAATAAGATCGCTATCACTTCGATATTGGTACTGATCGCATTAGCGGTTCTCGTTATTATCGGACCGACAATGAGACATTATGACTATATATCTATTAAAGCAGCAGAGAAAAACACAGCACCTAATGCTAAATACTGGTTTGGTACAGACAATTTAGGAAGAGATCTATACGCAAGAACGTGGCTTGGTGCAAGGGTTTCGATGACTGTTGCTTTGGTCTGTACTGCCATACAGATTCTTATTGGCTCTATCTATGGCGGTACCATGGCCTATTTGGGGGGAAGAACAGACGATGTCATGATGAGGATCATTGAATTTATGACATCCATGCCATCTTTGCTTGTAACAATCCTTGTTATGTTAGTTTTAGGAAATAACATGTTTGCATTGTTGATTGCCCTGAGTGTAACATCGTGGTGTGAAACAGCAAGACAAATGAGAGGATTGATCCTTCAATTAAAAACCTCCGAATATGTTTTAGCTGCAAGGGCTTTAGGAGCCTCACCAAAAAGAATCATTATTAAGCATCTCATACCTAATACGCTTGGAATACTAATATTGATTACAGCATCAAGCATACCAACATATATTTTTACCGAAGCAGGCTTAAGTTTCCTTGGGATGGGACTTCAACCACCTGATATTAGTTTAGGTATATTAATATCATTTGGACAGCAGTCAATGGATTTTTATCCATATCAATTATTTTATCCCGCTCTGATCTTATGTATAACAGTATTGGCTTTTAATCTACTAGGCGATGGATTAAGAGATGCTTTAGATCCAAGATTGAGACAGTAGACAAGAGAGCTAAATTTTATGGGAAAACTGTTAGAAGTTAATAATTTGAAGGTTTCGTATCACACATACGCTGGAGAAGTTCAGTCCGTAAGAGGAGTTGACTTCAGTTTATGCGAGGGAGAAACACTTGCTATAGTAGGTGAGTCTGGTTGCGGTAAATCAGTAACTGCAAAATCAATTATGGGTCTAATTCAAACACCACCAGGTGAAATCAAAACTGGTAGCAAGATAATATATAGAAGCAAAAGCGTACTTGATTTTAATAAAAAACAATTACTTCAATATAGAGGCGCAGAATCTTCCATGATCTTTCAGGACGCGTTAACCTCTTTAAACCCAACAATGACTGTGGGAAAACAGATCATCGAAAATATAACGACACACAATAAAGTAAAAAAGAACGTTGCGGAAGAAAGAGCCATGGAAATGCTCAAGCTAGTTGGCATTCCAGACCCAGAGATAAGGATAAAACAATATCCACATGAATTTTCTGGTGGTATGAGGCAAAGGGTTATGATAGCTATTGCATTAGCTTGTAATCCCAAGCTTTTAATAGCTGACGAGCCTACAACTTCACTGGATGTTTCCATTCAAGCACAAATAATCGACTTGATAGTGGAGTTGCAAAACAAATTAGGAACTGCAGTCATTCTTATAACCCATGATCTAGGCGTAGTTGCGAGAATAGCCAAGAATGTAATAGTCATGTATTCCGGAAAGATCATGGAGTATGGATCTTGTGATGACATATTTTATAATTCCAGACATCCTTATACACGGGCATTATTAAACTCCGTTCCTAGAATCGATCTAAAAAATAAGCAGGATCTATTTCAAATAGAAGGGACTCCTCCAGATCTATTGGATCCACCTAAAGGATGCCCATTTTCCACAAGATGTAAATATTGTATGAATATCTGTTTAGAGCATGAAGCTGACAAAATCGTTTTCGATGGAGATCACTTTGCTTATTGCTGGCTTTATGACAGTAGAGCGCCTAAAGTTGATATAACACAACAGAATGGTAGTGAAGTTAATGGCGATTGAGACAAATTCAAAGAAGGATATTATCTTAGAAGTAAAAAATTTAAAAAAATATTTTTACTTAGGCAAAAAACAAATATTAAAGGCTGTGGATGATGTTAGTTTTTCTATTAGGGAAGGTGAAACATTAGGAATGGTTGGTGAATCAGGATGCGGTAAAACAACCTGTGGCAGGACCTGTATAGGCTTGTATGATAAAACAGATGGAGAAGTTCTGTACAAAGGTCAAGATGTTCACAAAATGACAGGTAAAAACAGAACTGATTTTACAAAAGAAGTCCAAGTTATATTCCAAGATCCATATGCATCTTTAAATCCTAGAATGACTGTTGCCGATATAATCGCAGAAGGAATAGATATACACCATATCGCTGAGAATGCAAAAGATCGAAGAGATAGAGTATACAATTTACTTGATCTGGTAGGACTCAATAAGGAACATGCCAACAGATTTGTGCACGAGTTTTCAGGTGGACAAAGACAAAGAATTGGTATCGCCAGAGCATTGGCTGTTGAACCAAAGTTTATCGTTTCTGATGAGCCTATTTCAGCCTTAGACGTTTCCGTACAAGCACAGATAGTGAATTTGTTAATTAAACTCCAAAAGGAAATGGATCTAACATATTTGTTTATTGCTCATGATTTATCTATGGTAAAACATATATCTGATCGAGTAATTGTAATGTATCTAGGCTCAATTGTTGAACTAACTACATCCTACGAATTGTATGAGAAACCATTACATCCATATACGAAGGGGCTTTTGTCGGCGATACCTATACCAAGTCCTAAAATTGAAAGGACAAGACAAAGGATAAAACTACTAGGAGATATACCAAGCCCAATTAATCTTCCTGATGGATGTAGATTTAAAGATAGATGTCATTTTTCAAAAGAAATATGTAAAGTAGAGAGACCTCTATTAAAAGAAATTGAAAAAGATCATTATGTAGCATGCCATTTATTTTAGTAATGGTTGAAAGTGACGATCACTCCCTTCGATTTCCGCAGAAAATGACTTTCTGCTACCAGCTAATCATAGGGGTATTTACCGTAAAATGACCCGATTCCTGTTTCTTTATGTCACTCTTGTTCCATTTCAGGCTCTCCTCTTGGATTGCCTTCAATTTATTAATTTTTCACCTTTTGGTCAATTAATCACTCGATTTTCAACATTTTAATGCTTTCCACTACCAAGTTAATGGTCATTAAATTGATTTGCAAAGGATATAGGGTATACTATTTCATGACATTACCAAATCAATTTTGGGACGAAAAGAACCGAGATATTCAGTGCTTGAAGCCGCTGCAAATATGCGGGTCATTGAAGCGCTATATCGATCGGCTCGACAAGAGGGAACATGGCAGCGAGTTCTACCACTTCGATGATCAAGAGGCTCAATTGGTTTGTTTGATTATGTTGAAAAGTTTAGGGAAAGAAACATGATGATCAAAGCTGGATCAGAAGTTAGGCATTATGTGAATAAGAGCACCCTTAAGGATCAGATCAGTTCTAAAATCAAAGAATTAATCCTAACCAACCGTATGCCGCCCGGGCAGTCGATAGTGATCGATAAATTGGCCGAGGAGTTTGGTGTGAGTCATACTCCAGTTCGCGAAGCGTTGGTCATGTTGGAACGCGATGGATTGATACAACTGAACTCGTACCAGAATCCCAGGGTAGCCACAGTAACAGTTAATGATGTGCGGGATGTCTACGAAATGCGCCTAATGGTTGAGAGTTGGGCTGTGGAACGGGCAGCTTTAAACCTTAGTGATGATAAGATCCAACAATTTCAAGACCAGTTGGTGTTTGCCCGTAAAGAGGCAGCTGTCAGCAACTATGAACCTCACTTGAAAATTGACTTATTGCTGCACGAAACCATGATGCGTTCGACAAACAACATATTATTCTGGTCATTAGCTGAGCGGATCCATGAGCATTCCATCCTGGTCCGTTCAGTGGTCGAAGCAACAGGTACCACCCAGGAAATTGAACAAATTATTGATGAGCATTGCCTGATTGTTCAAGCCCTGTTCACGCATGACCCGCAGGCAGCGCGTAAAGCATTGGTTGCACATCTTGAAGCTGGTTACGAGCGCACCCTTAAAGTATTGGATGGAAAGAAATTGAGTGCAACAAGTGAATGAGACATATTTTATTGATGGAGAGATCTAACTGATGACAATTAGCATGAACCCAAACGCCCCTATTGGTATTTTTGACTCCGGACTGGGAGGATTAGCGGTGTTGCGAGAATTAAACCGCCTGTTACCCAACGAAGACTGCCTTTTTCTGGGGGATACAATGCGCCAGCCTTATGGACCACAGACTATTGAACGGGTTCGTCAGTATGCGATCGAGATTACGGCATACTTGATCGAACAAGGCGCGAAAATCGTGTTGATAGGATGCAACACGGCTTCGATCGCTGGCGGAGACGCCGCGCAAGCTTTTTTTCCTAATGTTCCAGTAATAGGTATGATCAACCCCGGTGTACAGGCGGCTCTGCGCAACAGCAAGAGCAAGCGTATCGGAATATGGGGAACCGAGATTACTATTGCCAGTCAGGCTTATGACCGTCTTATCGTTCTAACCGATCCACAGGCCCAAGTGGTGGGGAGGGCTTGCCCGACCCTGCTGCGTTTGGCTGAAAAAGGCAGGATTGACGACCGGGCCTATTTACTTGACCTGGCGGCGAAAGATTTTCAAAAAGTAGAGGACTTTAAAGCCGATACCCTGATCTTAGGCTGTACAGATTTTACTTGCGTTCGCGATGTGATCGATGAGGTCGTAGGCGATAAGGCCATTGTGGTGGATCCGGCTGAAGAAGTGGTACGGGAAGCAGTTAAGGTGATGGCAGAAAGAGGCGGGTTGAATATCGGTCAGGATAGACCAGCCAAAACCGAGTTCTATGTCACCGGGCATGACCAGGAAAATTTCTCCAGGTTTGGCGCAATATTCCTGGGGGTACCAAGCATTGATGTTACCCGAGTGCAGTTGGAAGATGTTCAAAAAGCAGCCGGTGTATCCGGAAAAACAAATAACTATTAGAGGTGTCACATGGGATACAGATTATCAGAGCGCGTAGTAGGTTTAAAACTTTCAGCAACGGATGAAATTGATAACACCGTTAAAAAAATGAAAAGGGCGGGTATTGACGATATTGTATCATTTGGCGGGGGCGAGCCCTGCTTCGAAACCCCTCTTTCGGTGCAGGATGCAGCCATCGCGGGTCTGCGGGCAGGAAAGACCAAATACGAACCTACTGCAGGCGATTATGAGCTGTTGGAAGAGATCAGCCTGAAACTGAAGCGGCACAACAACATTATTGCAGGCGTGGATGACATCCTGGTTACCCCTGGTGGTAAATTTGCAGTTTTCATGGCCTGCCAGTCTTTGCTCCAACCGGGTGATAAGGTGATGGTGCTGGAGCCAGCATGGGTTTCGTACGTCTCAAATGCTGAGTTGGCCGGCGCCGAAGTGATCCATATCCCTTCGTACGAAGAAAATGGTTTTCAACCTGATCTCGACCTTGTACGCAAGAAGATGGACAGATCAGTACGTTTCATTGTCATGAACTCGCCGAATAACCCGACTGGCTCAGTTTATGCTCCAGAAACCACCCGTGAGATCACAAAAATTGCCCAACGGTATGGCGCGCTGGTCATGTCGGATGAGATCTATGAGGATATTTTGTATCAGGGTCAACGTTACAGTCCGGGGTCGGAATTCGACAACGTTATCACGATTAACGGTTTCTCCAAGACCTATGCCATGACCGGCTGGCGTCTGGGGTATGTGACCGCTCCCCGTGAGATCATTGATGGGATGATCAAGGTCTACCAGCAATCGGCCACTTGTGTGACGGCTTTTGCTCAATCGGGTGCGATCGATGCTTTGCGGAACCCCCAAGCCGCAGCCGATTCAAGGAAGATGATCGAAGGCTATCACGAACGTTGTGTTCTGATCTCTGAGTTGATTCAGGCGTCAGGATTTTTCAAAGGGTTTGTCCCTCAAGGCGCGTTCTACGCTTTTCCTTCTTACCATTTTAATCTTCCCTCTTTGGACATGGCCAACTTGCTTCTGGAAAAAGCCCATGTAGCGACCGTGCCAGGTTCGGCGTTTGGAGATTGTGGCGAGCAGCACATCCGCCTCTCCTACTCTACGTCCAAAGAGAACATTATCGAAGGTTTTCAGCGCATCAAACAGATCGCGGACCGACTGGGTTAAGGAGAAATAAATGGTCAACATGGTTCAGCGACGAGTATTAACCGGCACGCATTTTATGATGGGAAATTTTGCTGTGGTAGAAGGCGCCCTGGCAGCAGGGTGCGATTTCTTTGCTGGCTACCCGATTACACCAGCCAATGAAATTTCGGAGCAAATGGCTCAGAGGATGGCAGAGGTCGGTGGCGCATTCCTACAAGGTGAAGATGAACTCTGCTCTATCTACGCGGTGACGAGCGCTGCTCTGGCTGGCGCGAAGGCGATGACTGCCACTGCTGGATATAACTACATGCAAGAGGGTTTGGCAATTCATGTTGAAATAGACCGAGCAGGGGAAGCGTAGCATGGAGGGGATCATCATGCCGTTGACCGACCTGCTCAAGCGCGTATGCCATGTCAGTGACTTTGAAATGACAGAGATTACTGACGAGTTGTTGAATACGATCGTCAGTGCGGCAATGCCAGCGCCGTCCACCGCAGACGTGCAGCCCTGGGAAGTGGTTGCTGTTCGCACCAAGGAACAAAAATTGGGAATTTCAACCGCGATGCTGGATTCTCACTTGCGCGCGAACACCGGCGGGGAAAGAAGGCGCCACTGGTTGGTGGATGCACCTCTGCTGCTGGTGGTTTGTCTGGACCATGTCCGCGCAAAAGTGCGTTTTGGCGAGCGAGGCGAAAGGGTATTTGGCATCCAGGATACAGGTTTTGCCATCCAAAATATGCGGCTGGTAGCCTTGGAAAATGGAGTCAAAAGCTGCTTGCTGCGTGAATTTGACGCAGACCAGATGGCGCGGCTGCTCGAACTTCCCGGTCACGTTGAACCATTGATCCTGATCGCGTTGGGTTTCTCTTCGATTGAACCCAAAGAGATGACCCATCTTGAATTAGAAGACTATCTCCATCACGAAAAATGGTGAGCAAAGGGTCGAACCGTATGGATGTGCTTGAAGCTATTTATAAGCGCCGGAGTATTCGCAGTTTTACCGACCAAGCGGTGCCAGACGAGATTCTGGATCAGATTCTCGAGGCAGGCACGTGGGCGCCCAGCGCCGGAAACATGCAAGCTTGGGAGTTTGTGATCATCAAAGACCCAGTGGCTAGGCGCAAGCTGGTGGATACAACCGATGCAGGCGTTACTGCCCGAGGCGGCGTATACACCCAGGAGTGGATCATGCAAGCCCCAGTGGTCATGGTGGTATGTTATGACGTAAAACGCATGACCGGCCGTTATGGCCGCAAAGGCCGTAAGTTAATGACCATCATGGATTGCATGTTGTGTGTTGAAAACATAGTGCTGGCAGCGACTAATTTTGATCTGGGCACCTGTTGTGTGGTTGGTTTTGACCCACAAAAACTTAAAGAAGCACTGCCAATTCCCAAAGAAATTACTCCCTTATTGTTGATCCCGATGGGTTATCCAGCTCAGGATCCATCACCGCCGTACCGACTGCCGCTCAAGGATCTGGTACGGTTGGTTATTTGATAGGCAAAAGGATCACTTATCATGGTTCGTTGATCCAATTATTCAGGCCGGCTCAATAGGCTGGCTATCTACCTCAAGAAAGAAGGATCTGTATGGAAATGCTGCTAAAGGTTGGTGAAATTCAGAAAGAACAAGGCGATCTGATTGTTCTTGGTGTGTTTGAGGATCGATCCGGTATAAGCGAATCCGCGGCAGCCGTGGATCAGGCTATGGGCGGGAAGATCACTCAGATCATTGCTGAAGGCGATTTTAAGGGCAAAACCAGTGCAACTACGCTGCTTTACTCCGACGGTCTTGCGACGGCTAGAAGGATTCTTTTGGTAGGTTTGGGCAAAGAAGCCAAACTCAGTGTGGAAGCCATTCGTGTTGCTGCTGGTGTTGCGGCCAAGCGAGTGCGTGAACTGGGTGTAAAGAAATACTCCACCGAGGTGTTTGGGCTGGACCTCCACATGGTAAGCCTGGCGGACGCGGTGCAGGCTGTTGTGGAAGGCACAGGTCTGGCTTTGTACGAATTCACCAAGTTGAAGTCCGATACCAGTGATGGCAAAATGATCGAGGAGGTCACTCTCCTGCTTTCTGAACCATCTGACTTAAAGGAAGCTGAAGTAGGCTTCGCGGCTGGAAAGGCGATCGTGGCTGGCACCAGCCTGTCGCGCGACCTGGTCAACTGGCCTGGCAATTTTGCCACTCCGACCTTCCTGGCGCAACAAGCGCAGCAAATGGCTGAGAATACCGGCCTGACCTGCCAGGTACTGGATGAAGCCGAGATGACGGAGTTGGGAATGGGTGGCTTGTTGGGTGTGTCTGCGGGCAGCGTGCAACCGGCCAAGTTCATCATCTTGGAACACAATGCCAATCAACCCGATTTGGACACACTCGTCTTGGTGGGTAAAGGCGTAACGTTTGACTCGGGCGGCATCTCGATCAAACCTGCTGATGATATGGACCGCATGCGCAGCGATATGGCAGGCGGTGCGGCAGTGATCGGCGCGATGCAGACAGTATCCACACTTAATATTCCTTTACACGTGGTCGCTTTGGTGCCTGCAACTGAGAACATGCCTGATGGACGGGCGATGAAACCCGGTGATATTCTGCGGGCGCTGAATGGAAAAACGATTGAAGTGATCAACACCGACGCGGAAGGCCGTCTTGTTCTGGCGGACGCTCTATGCTATGCGGCGCGTTATAATCCTAAAGCGGTGGTGGATATTGCCACGCTTACTGGCGCGCGCACGATCGCATTGGGTGACCAGGCGATTGGCTTGTTCAGCAACGACGACGCCCTTGTAGAGCGCTTTGTCTTGGCTGGAGCCAAGACCCACGAACGGGTCTGGCAGTTGCCTTTGTTTGAAGAATACGCGGAAAACTTGAAAAGCTTTGCTGCGGATATGAAGCATTCGGGCGGCAAAGGCGGCGGGGCGTGTATCGCGGCGGCTTTTTTGAACAAGTTCGTCAGTTATCCTTGGGTGCATTTGGATGTTGCCGGTCTGGTCTCAACCGAAACCGAGCGTCCTTACACGCCGCGTTGGGCAACTGGTTTAGGCGCACGCCTGCTTATCCAATTCCTGCGGGATTGGGCTGACAAATAGACCGCCATTCGGATCAAATTTGAGGATAAACTTGTGAATTCAAAAAACCAAACAATCAATTTGCTTGTCGCGACCTATATTGAACCAGAACATGTTGAAGAAATCCGCAAAGTGGATGAGCGGTTAAATGTCATTTACGAACCGACATTGATCCCGGCACCGCGTTTTGTGGGCGACCATAGCGGGCATCCTCTGACACGCTCCCCAGAAGAAGAACAGCGCTGGTTGGAATTGCTGGCTGAAGCCGACATCCTGCTGGATTTCGACAAGACACACAAGAAAGATCTGCCTGAATTGGCTCCGCGGGTGCGTTGGGTCCAATCCACGAGCACGGGGATCGGCCAATTTGTGCACGACAATCAATACGACAAACGCATGCCAAATACCGTTTTCACTGTAGCTGGGGTACATGGCCGACCGCTGGCTGAGTTCACCATCATGGCTTTGCTGATGCACTATAAACTGGCCGGCGTGATGGCTATACAGAAGCATGACAAGTGCTTCGATCGATACGCCGGAACAGACGCTGAGGGACGTACCATGGCGATCCTGGGCTTGGGGCGGAATGGTACGGCTGTGGCCAAAATGGCGCGTGGCATTGGGATGCGTGTGTTGGGGATGGACCTGATCGCGAAGCCCGAAGTAGTTGACCGCTTTTATAAGCGCGAGGAACTAGATGAAATGCTGAGCGAAGCAGAAGTGTTGGTGATCGCCATGCCGGGCACGCCGCTGACCAAGAACATGGTCGGCGCACGTGAGTTGGCACTTCTGAAGAAAGGCGCTTACTTGGTCAATCTGGCGCGAGGGAGTATTGTGGATGAAGCGGCCATGATTGTTGCTCTCCAATCAGGCCAGTTGTCTGGGGCTGCCCTGGATGTGTTTCAGCAGGAGCCGCTGCCCACGGACAGTCCATTCTGGGACATGCCGAATGTGATCCTGAGCCCGCATGCGGCCAGCATAAGCGACCGAGAGAATGGCCGCATCGTAGAGTTGTTTTGCGACAATTTGCGCCACTACCTGAATGACAAACCACTGCGCAATGTATTGAATACCGAGTTGCTTTATTAATTGCTGCTAATGATAGGAAGAGATGATGAGTGACGAACACCTTCGTGTTGGACTGATCGGCGCGGGCAACTGGGCAAGAACGGCTCACCTGCCTGCTTTTGCTACCCAGCCTCAAGTGCAGGTTGTTGGGATTGTCGATAAAGATCCGGAGCAAGTCCGTAGTCTATCCAATGAATTTAGCATACCTGCTTATACTTCTCTCGAGCAGATGCTAGCCGAGGCGAAACTGGTGAGCCAGAACCAAATAGCTACGTAATCCTCCATTGTTGCGGTGGCAGACAACCTTGCAACATTGCAGACCCA
>Ga0209429_10000266_pt1 | contig 36509 bp, 35 predicted proteins | sample BarGraNGADG00212_3_FD_184493 | JGI IMG/M metagenome (GOLD analysis project Ga0209429, IMG submission 184493) | Arctic peat soil microbial communities from Barrow, Alaska - Barrow Graham LP Ref core NGADG0004-212 (SPAdes) (version 2) | ecosystem: Environmental > Terrestrial > Soil > Wetlands >... | reverse complement strand
TAGGCCAGTCGGCGACCGGCGAGCCAGTCGATGACCTTGTGGGTAGACCCGGCTCCGTCGATCCGGACCAGCACCGACTTACCAGCCCGGCCCCCTGGCAACTGACGCAGCGCCGCGCTGATCACGGCGATATGATCGGTGGCGGTGTTTGAACCGGCGTTGCCCGGCCGCAGGCGGATCGCCAACGGTTCACCGGTCCCGGTGGCTCCGCGTTCGGCGAGGTTCCCTTGAGCCTCGAGTACAAGCTCGAGGTCTGGGACTCGCCCAACTCCGCAGGCATCATCATCGACGCGATCCGTTGCGCCAAGATCGCCAAGGACCGCGGCATCGGCGGACCAATCCTGTCCGCAGCGACGTACTTCATGAAGTCGCCCCCCGTGCAGATGGAAGACACGCTCGGCCGTCAGCACCTCGAGGAGTTCATCGCGGGCACGCGCGAGCGCTAAGTATCGCGCATATTCGTCTGAGTCCCGCCAGACTCCGGACGGCAGGCCGGGTTCCTCCGCAAGGGGGGCCCGGCCGTTGCGCGTTGTCAGGGCGCGTTGTCAGGGCGCGTTGTCAGGGCGCGTTGTCAGGGCGCGTTGGCGGCCGCGCCTTTGCGTTGGCCCGGCCGCGCGAAATGTGAGCCTTTCGGCTATAAGTGAACCGGGTCACACGACCGTCCACGGAGCCACCCGTGAGCGCTACTCTGACCTCAACGCCGCATGGAGATGCGCCGGTCCCTGCCACGAGGAGGCGTCGATGGGTCGTTGTGAGAGTTGTGGCATGCCGCTCAACGACGCCACGCACGGCACCGAGGCCGATGGGACGCCCAGCGCGGTGTATTGCGCCACCTGCTACACGAACGGCGCGTTTACCGCGCCCGATGCCTCTGTTGAAGACGTACGCGAGGCCTCCATCGGCGCTCTCGTGAAACAGGGCGTGCCGCCCCTGACCGCCACGCGCCTCACGAGTTCGATCTCCTCACTGCCGCGCTGGGCCTAGGGCCCGCATAGCCTCCAGGTCGCGTCGCGCGAGCGAACCTCCTAAGCGGAGGAGAAGCGCGATCCCACCACGATCGCATCAGCAAGGCGGATGAGCGTTTGCGGGATGTCGGCGAGGGGGCTCGTCACAGTCACCAGCACCAGGCGCTTGCTACCCGGGACCGTGCGCCAGTAGTCGGCGACAAATGAACGCAATGGCAAGTCCTCTGCACCCTCAGCCACCACCGTCTCCGTGATACGCCACCGACGGGCCGCCTCGCCATCGGCGCAATCGATTCGCGTCCAGTCAGCGGCGTCGCCGAGGACCTCCATCGCCGCCAGGAACGTCTCGATGACCGCGCCTGGTCCCGTGCCAATGGCGGGGCTCATGTGGACGTCGGCAGGGGAAAAGACCGAGACTGCTATCGGGGTAGGACTGCCGGGAGCGATCTCGTGGCACAAGAACGTTGATTCGAGCGCCGCGGCCTCGGGGGCGTTGTCCATCATCATGCCGAGAGCGTGCCGCATGTCGTGGCGTGCCTGGGCAAGCTGGTCTGCACGACCAATTGCCAACTCGACGAACGAGTGGATGCGCTCGGTCGTGACCTCTGGCCGGTTGGGGTCGAGCTGAACCCACGTTCCTGGCAGCCGGAGGGTGAGGCGCGGCGCCAACGCCGCCGTGGTGTCGGCGTTCATGACCCCCCCTCGAGGGCTTCCGCAAACTGGGCGCGCGTGCCGTACATCTCGCCCATGCCGTAGTCGCCGCCGAATTGACGAAGACCGACCTCCCTGGCTTGAGTGGCAATATCGGGGAAGTCGACGTCGGGTGACGACAGCGCCACGTGGATGACGATCAGGTACTTGGCGCGGGAGGGGACCGCATCAACGATCTCTTGGATGAACGCTCGTAGGTCGTCGCTCGTCAACACGCCCGAGTGCGTGGCCGAGACCGTGAGGTCGCGCGAAACGCCCTCCGAGGAGGAGTTTTCGCCGTCGATGTACTTGAGCGTCCATCCTGAAGGCATCGTCGCGAGCGCCTCGTTGATGTCTGCAAGGTCGCCCTTTGATGGACCACTGGCGGCGCATCCCACCATCGCCAACACCGTGGCAAACCATCCCGCCATCACGACCATCCTTCGCATCGACTTCCCCGCCTTCGCCGTGGTGACCCAAGCATTCTCGTGGAGTGCCTCACTCGCTGAACGCATATTGGGTGTGCTCGATCGTAGGACTGCCAGTGTGGTTCGGGTCATCCACCACGAAGAACTGCTGGAAGTTGTCATTCAGTGTTTGGTCCGCGGCGACGTGTCCGGCCAGCGTCTCCCGATACTGAAGGGCGTCATGGCCGAACGTCTTGCCGGTCTGGATATCGAGGCCGACTCGGGATAGCGGCCCGTCCCACAGGCTGATGTGCGAGCCCTGATCCGGAGGGTTGTCGATCATGTCCGCACGATGCACGGGATCGGTCGTGTGCTTGACCTGGATCACCGGGATATCGGGGGAGATGTGCATATGGTCGATGGGAGCGCCCGCCACCACTACTCCCGCATAGTCGTAGCCGCCGGCGTCCTTCTCCGCGAGGTGGCCGGCCATGATCCCGCCGAGGCTCCAGCCGGTGACAAGCACGGGCTCCCCCTCGCCGATGCCGGCCTGTGCCATCGCGTCGAGCACGGCCTTTTCGTATTGTGACTGAAGTTCGGGAAAAGCAAGGAGGAGGAGATCGGCATCGAGATCATTCACGGCCCCGGTATCGTGGGGAATCACCCAGTCCATGGTTGACGGCAGCGTCACGATCCACGACACGGTGCCATCTTCGTGAACAATCTTGGCGATGTCGACGACTGTTTGAGCGTCGCCACCGATCGTGTCGACGGCCCCGGCCTGACCGAGGAAGTCGTCTAGCGTGTCGGGCACCGTTGCCTCAAGTCGTTCGAGTGCCGCCGACTTCGTCTCGTCGACGACGTCCACAGGATCGAGCTTCTTGACCTCTGGGGCCGGCTTGGAAAGCTCATCCTCGATCCGCTTCACCAGGAAGTAACCAAGGGGCGGGCATGCAATCGCTAGCGCCGCGAGAACCATGCGAATACGCGTGAGGTCGTCCAAGCCCAGTTCGGAGGCAACGCGATATGCCGTCACTCCCGCGAGCAGCAGCACCGCCAGCGTCGTCAGAACCAGCGCGAGCACCTCAACGAGCACCACGAGGGCGTAGGCGAGCGCGACGACCATCAGCGCGATGAGCGCGACGACCGCGATCGCGAGCAGAACCGCGGTCACAAAGATCGCGACGGCCTCCACGATCAATTCGAATGCGGCCTCGAAGAAGTCGGCGACCCAATTGGCCAAGCCCGACAGGAACGACGCGACCGATGCGAGCGCGTTCTTGAGTCGGTCCATCCGACTGTCATTGGTGCCGTCGAACGACGCCTCGATGAGCGCGATGGCGCGCTGTGCGGCCTGTTCCAGTGTCTCGGCGGCCCTCTGGTACTCGGCCTGCGCGATCGCCATGGCGTCGTCGGCCGCGTCGCACCTGTGGCGAGCGAGATAGACCTGGACTTCCCAATGGTCGATGGTCGCCTGATCCTGAGGATTCATGGCGGCGGACCGCGCGTGATGTGCGGCGTCGGTCAGGTCTTGGTGAGCGCTGCTTGACTCCGAGCGCGCCGTGTGGTCACGGTCGATCGCGGCGTTCGCCGCCGCGTGGAAGTTCACCAACTCGACCGTGTACGCGCGCAGCGCCGACCGCGTGCCCTGGTAGCGGCCATGAGCCTGGCTCAAGTGCCCGCTCGCGGTGAGCGCCCTCTCGTTGAGGGCGTCGATTGACGCGGATTGGCCATCCATGACGACGCGCATCAACTCGTCTGCGGCGAGTGCGATCGCTTGCTCGGTCGCCTCATAGCGATCGACGGACGCGGCCAGGGCCGTGGGATTGCCCCCTGGAGGCGCGAGTGTGCCTCTCATGCTCGGTGACCTCCCATCACGGGAGGTACCGGATCTTGGATCCCGGCGTGACCGGCTGGAGCAAGGGCTGCCGCCACCGTCGCGGTGGCCGCCCTCACCTTCTCGGCGATCTGGTTGTCCAGGTCCGTGAACGTGTCGTCCACCGCTTCGAGCATGTCTGCCATCTGGCGCAACTCATCGCTGAACTTCCCTCGATGAATGTCCCAGCCATCCGCGAATTCCCTCACGCGGTTCGCGAGGCCACCGTGCCCCACGTAGTCGGCCGCGTCGTGGGCGTCCGACCCCGCGGTGGCGAACGAGTCAACCACCTCGCGGATACGCCTCGCCGCCTCGCGTAGCGAATCGCCATCAATGCGGAGGTCACTCATGGGCAGATCCGTCTGAATCGATGGCCGCCCAGAGCTGCGCGTCACGGGCGGTCACGAGCGCCGCAAGGGAACCGTCGACCATTTCTCCACGAACGGGTTCCCTCTGTTCGGCAAGGTTCCGCGCTACTCGATCCAATTCCGCCCTCGCGAACGCCCCCACTGCGTCGGATTCTTCGTCGACTTGAGTCGAAAATGCCATGGCCCCTCCCTCTCACGTGCCTGGAAAGTAGGCTAACGAGCCCTCGGGGATTGCGCGATGGGTAGATTTCCCCGTGTGAGTGGCGTCCCGTTCAGGGGGTTGGGTACGACATCGGCCTTGCGACGCACTTCTACCGTCGCGCGCCCGATGCCGACACGGCGCCGGGAGTCCAGAAGCTTGGCGCTAGCTACCGGGAGTCCAGAAGTTTGGCGCTAACTACCGGGAGTTCAGAAGTTTGGCGCTAACTACCGGGAGTGTAGAAGGGGTTGTCTGTGCCTGGCGAGGGGGCGGGAGGCGTTTGCGACGGAGGCGCGATGGGGTACCCGGGCTGGGCGGGCGGTGGGGGAAAACCCGGCTGGGCGGGCTGGGCGTAGGGCGGTTGCGCCGGGTACCCAGGCTGGGCGGGCGGCGCGGCATACCCGGGCTGGGCGTAGGGCTGGGCGTAGGGCTGGGCGGGATACCCCGGCTGCCCGTACGTCGGCTGCGCGTAGGTTGGTTGCGCGTAGCCCTGGGGCGGGTACCCGCCGAGGCCGCGGTCGCTTGCCTTCGGGTCCGGCCCGTACTCGTTGGTGTACGCCTGGCTGTCGAAGAACATGAAGACCAACAACACGTAGCTGCCCAACGGGACGAAGCTGATGAGATACCACCAGCCGGAGCGGCCCGTGTCGTGGAGTCGTCGCACCACGACCGCCAGGTGAGGCAGGAACAGCGCGAGGCCAACCACGACAGCAGGAACGTAACTGCCGATCACCACGCCCCAGTTGATGTTGTCGATCGCATGCTGGCTGATGTTGCCTTGCGAATCGGCGCTGTTGAGCAACGGCACAATCTGGCTGAAGTAAGCGACCATGAAGATGATGGCGCCAGGGAGGGACACCAAGAAGGTGAACAAATAGAACCACCAGTACTCGGACCGGCGGGCGCGCCCACTGAACGTGGCGTACTGACTGAATACCGACTTCACAGCCTGACCGAATGACATGTGCGATTCCTTCCAGATGTGGCACCCACGCTAGCCCGCGCCACACGTCAGGGGAAGTAGGCGCGCAAAGAGACCCCCCGCAACCCCCTAGCCTGTTGGCATGACGTACGCCGCGGACCTGCGCCACCTGTGGGGATCTCGCAAGTTTCGCCTCCTCACGTGGGTTCGCGTGCTATCGCAATCGGGTGACGGGGCGTTCCAGTTCGGAATCGCCACCGCGTTCTTCTTCAACCCGACGTCCGCGTCGACGCCGCACGACATCGCCGCGGGCTTCGCCGTTCTATTGGCACCCTTCACGCTCGTGGGGCCCTTCGTCGGCCCGATGATCGACAGGTGGCACCGTCAGCGCATCGTGCTCGTCGGCAACCTCGTCCGCCTCGTGCTCGTGGCGGCAATCATCGGCTCGATCGCGGCCGGCGCACCCAAGCCCCTGCTCTACTTCCTTGCCCTGGCGACCCTGTCCATCAACCGCTTCCTCCTGGCAGCGCTGACGGCGGGCATCCCGCAAGTCGTCGACGACGAGGACCTCCTGACGGCCAACGCCATCATGCCCACGATGGGAACGCTTGCCGCGACCCTTGGTGCGACGATCAGCGGCGTGATCACGTTCCTCGTTCCCGGGGTGTCCGACAACAGGCTCGCCCTGCTTGCCTTGGGCGCCTCCGCGCTCGCGTTTGGCGCATCGTCCCTGATGGCGACCACGCTTGGTAAGCGCGCGCTGGGGCCAGTGGCGACGATCGACGGCAAGGCGCTCGCGGCCCGGACCGTCCACCTGCTCATCGAGTTGCGCGCGGGTTACCGCCACCTGCGAGATCGCGTCACCCCGCTCCAGGCGCTCGGGGTCATGGCCGCTGCACGGCTCCTTTACGGGATGATGTTCGTCTCCGCCATCCTCATCGCGCGCCATATCCTCGCCGTCCCAGGAAACGGCGAAAGCGCGGTCAAACACTTCACGCATGTGCTGGTGTTCGCCGCCGTCGGCTTCGGCCTCGCGGCCCTGATCACGCCGGCCTTCGCCCATCGCGTCGACAGGCACAGGTGGATCGTCGCGTGCTTGCTTCTTGGCGCCGTCGGGCAGACGCTCCTTGCGATCTCCTCGTCGTCGTGGGCGCTACTCGCCGCGGCCGTCATCGTGAGCTTCTCGGTTCAAGGCGGAAAGATCGCGGTCGACACAATCGTTCAGCGCGACACGGACGACGCCTTTCGCGGGAGGGCCTTCGCGCTGTACGACGTCGCATACAACACGGCCTTCATTTCGGCGGCGGTCGTTGGCGCGGTGGTCCTGCCACCAAACGGCTACTCGCAAGCGGTGATGGTCGCGTTGGTGGTCGCGTATCTGGTGGTCGCCTTCGTGTATTCGCGCGCACCGCGCACCGCAGTGGTGGTCTCGGTACCGCCGGTCTCGGTACCGCCGGTCTAGGTCACTCCGGTCTAGGCCACGCCGGTCTCGGTACCGCCGGTCTCGGTACCGCCGGTCTAGGCGAACCTTCGCCGCATGGCCATCAAGCCGTCGTCGCCCTTCTTGTGCTCTGCGCCGATGAGGTGCTCAAACACGATCTGCGTCTCGGTCGACGCGACGGCGGGGTCCATGCTCAAGTGGCTCGCGACAAAGTCGCGCAACTGAGTGGTGGACGTGCAGGCCACGTGAATGAGGAAGTCGACGGAACCTCCCACGAAGAACACCGACACCACGTTGGGCAACTGCGACACCTGTCGGGCGTAGGTCTTGACCTGCGTTCTGGCCTGCGCCCGCAACCTGACGGAGACGAGGCTCTGGACGGTGAGCCCGAGCGACTCAAAGTCGACCTCCACGTGTGAGGACCGGATCACCCCCGCATCCTTGAGCGCGCGCACCCTCGAGTGGGTGGTCGATGGAGACACATGCAGTCGCGCCGCGAGCGCCGCGTTCGACAACTGTGCGTCCTTGATCAGCTCCCACAGGATCTTCTCGTCGAGCACGTCGAGTCGAAGACTCGTCGACAATTGTCCATGAGCGACGACGTTCGGCCAGCATGGCCCGTCGCGGGCATCGTCGCCACCACCTCAAGCCATATCGCCGAAGGAGCACACCATGCGCGTTGGAATACTGCAGAGGTCAAGAACAACGAGACGCGCGTAGCGATCGCGTCGGAGTACGGCTACCTGCGCCCCGACCTCACGCTCTTCACGTACCTCCACCTCGCGGCGAACGAGCCCCTCACTCAGACGCTCATCGACTCGGATTGCGTCTCGGTCGCCTACGAGACGGTGCAGCTCGCGGACGGCTCGCTTCCCTTGCTTGCGCCGATGTCGGAGGTTGCAGGCCGCATGGCGATGCTCGTTGGCGCGTATCACCGCATGTCCAGCCAGGGCGGACGCGGCGTGCTCGCGTCGGGCGTGCCAGGCGTGAGGCCCGCCAAGGTGGCCGTCATCGGCGCCGTCCTCGTGGCGGACGCCCGCGCGCCCAAGTTGGTGACCCACGAGACCGTCGCCGCAATGAAGCCCGGTTCGGTGCTCGTCGACATCGCCATCGACCAAGGCGGCTGCTTCCAAGACTCGCACGCGACCACCCACGCGGACCCCACATACAAGGTCGAGAACTCACTGCTCTATTGCGTAGCAAACACGCCGGGCGCGGTCGGCTACACCTCCACGGTGGCGCTCACGAACGCGACCCTCCCCTATGCGCTCGCTCTCGCGAACCACGGATGGGCCGTGGCCACCGCCGCCAATCCCGCCCTGGCCAAGGGGCTTGCGGTGGTCGACGGACGCATCGTCAACGCGCCCACGGCTCAAGCCTTCCCGCACCTGCCTGCCGCGTAGGCCCCCCTCGCGCGGTGCCGTGCGCATCGGCGGACCCCGCTCCTCCCGGTAGTGGGTCATCACGTACCCGGGCCTGCACGGTTCTTAGTGCCACGTCTCTGCACCAGTCGGGCCGATTCATGACATCCGCGTACCCGAAACGCACCGTCACAACACCTACCGAAGCCAGGACGGCGTCGCGCCGCGCGTCCTCGAGCCGGCGAGCATCGTGAAACCTGGCGCCGTCAAACTCGAACGCCGTCAACGAGGGGGCGTGGAACGCATCGACCCTGAAGGACGCCCCACGCACATGCAACCGATGCTGCCGCACCAGCCCGGCGAATTCGGGGCCGGCGAGCACGTCACGTGCGCCGACCTCCTCCACAAAACTCTCGATTCCGGCTGCGGCCAGGGCGGCACGGCGATGCAGGGCTCGTCGCGATCGCACCCGCGGAAGTGAGCGCACGGCAGCGTCGATCTCCTCCGGCGTCGTGCGGCCCGAACGCACCGGACCGTAGACGAGTTCCGCGCGGAACCCAGGAGGCGCCGCGCCGTATCCAAGCGCCACCGCGTACGCGGGAACGAGCATGCGGTGCGCCTCGATCCACGGCGCCGTGGGAAGGACGAGGTCGGAGCGTCTCGCGGCGATCCACGCCGGGTACCGACGCCTCCCGTGACGCGGAACCACCACCTCGATACGCGACGGCGCGTCAAGCAAGGCCCCAGCCGCGAAGAGCGCACTTGCGCCTGAAAGCACGGCGTCGGGCGACCACTGAAGCGCGGCTCTCGCGAGGACGAGCCACGAGTCTGAGTGGAGCGCGGCGGAGTACAGGCCGGGCAGGATACGGATGATCTCACGGCGCCGCACCGCGTTCTCGAGACCGTGCCGGCTCGCCATCGCCAGCACCTCGCCCGTCGCGAAGGGGCGCGGATCGGTGCGGAGCTCGTGAAGCGCCTCGGCAACAGTCATGCGTCCATGAGACGCCGCAGGGAAGCGCGTTTGCCGGCGGGGATAGCTGGGCGGTGGGTACCTCTTGACCCACCAGGATGGGGACGACCGGCGGATCGGGTACGTGATGACCCACTTCGGGGTGAGGGCTAGGCCCGAGAGGCCCACCACGCCCGGAGCTCGTCGCTCGCGCGTTCGACACCAAGCGGGCCATTGTCCATGCGCAACTCAAGCAAGAATTTGTAGGCGTCGCCCACCGCGCGACCGGGGCCAATCCCCAGGACCGCCATGATCTCGGTCCCATCGAGATCGGGGCGGATGGCGTCGATTTCCTCTTTGGATCGCAGCTCCGCGATGCGGGCCTCGAGGTCATCGTAGGCAAACGCCAAGCGCTCGGCCTTGCGCTTGTTGCGCGTCGTCACGTCGGCGCGCGTGAGCCGATGGAGACGCTCAAGCTGGTCGCCCGCGTCCGTTACGTATCGCCTCACCGCGGAGTCGGACCAGCGCGCCTCGCCGTATCCGTGGAACCGCAAGTGCAGCTCGGTGAGATAGGCAACCGCCTTGATGACGTCCTTCTCGAACCGCAGCGCCTTGAGCCTCTTCGTGGCGATCTTGGCGCCCACCACCTCATGGTGATGGAAACTGACCACGCCGCCGGCCTCGAGCCTGCGGGTCGCGGGCTTGCCGACGTCGTGCATCAGAGCCGCGAGCCGCAGCACGAGGTCCGGCGACGGAACGGCGCCATCGTCGCCCGTCTCCAGTTCGATCGCTTGGTCGATGACCGTGAGCGTGTGTTGATAGACGTCCTTGTGGTGGTGGTGCTCGTCAACCTCAAGCTGGAGCGCGGGCAACTCGGGGAGCACAAGTGCCGCGATCCCCGAATCGACTAGTGCGGTAAGGCCCCCCCTGACGTCGGCACCCAAGAGCAGCTTGGTGAGCTCGTCTCGCACGCGCTCCGCCGACACGATCGTGATGCGGTCGGCCATCCGGCCCATCGCGGCAAACGTCGCGGGCTCGATCTCGAAACCGAGTTGAGAGACGAAGCGCGCGGCCCTCATCATGCGCAAGGGGTCGTCGCCGAACGACACGTCCGCCCCGACGGGGGTGCGCAGCAGCCCGCCCGCGAGGTCGTCCAGGCCACCGAAGGGATCGATGAACTCGCCGGTCGCCACGCGTAGCGCCATCGCGTTCACCGTGAAGTCGCGCCGGGCGAGGTCGCCCTCCAATGAGTCGCCAAAGGCGACAACTGGCTTGCGCGTCACGCCGTCGTACTCGTCCGCACGGAAGGTCGTGATCTCGACGATGAGGTCGTTTCGCTTGCCGCCGATGGTCCCGAAGTCGCGCCCCATGTCCCACGTGGCTTTGGTCCAACGGGACAGCAGGGCCTCGGTCTCGTCCGGCCGTGCCGATGTCGCAAAATCGAGGTCGGCGCTCGACCGCCCGAGGAAGGCGTCACGCACAGGACCGCCCACCAGGACAAGGTCGTGGCCCGCGCCCGCGAAGGTCGCGGCGAGTTCCATGACTTCGGGAGGAAGGACGACGCTGAGCGCCCCGGCGCGCGCTGCCAACACGTTCCGGGGGGGAACAACGGGTGGTGTTGGCCGAGTCATGGGCACCAGTGTCCCATCGGACGAGCTCGACGCGGCGCGCGCCCAATCCCATTCGGCGAGAAAGTCGGCGCGCACTTGGGCCACGCCCGCGCACTTGGGCCACGTTCGCGCCCAGTTAGAGTTGGGCCATGCCGGACTTGCCGATCCCACGCCCTGGCCGCATGCCGCGGCCTCCGGTGGGCGCGACGACCAAGAAGCGCCGCATCCAGCGCGTCGCTGGTCAGTTGCCGGTATCCCGCGAGGTCTCAGCTGGTGGTGTCGCCGTCAGGGTCGAGGACGGCGTCGCGTACGTGGCGTGCATCGGCCGTCGCAACCGCGCGGGCCGACTCGAGTGGTGTTTGCCCAAGGGGCACATTGAAGCGGGGGAAACCCCCGAGATTGCCGCCATCCGCGAGGTCGCAGAAGAAACGGGGATCTCGTCCGAAATTCTGCAGCCGCTCGGAGTGATCGACTACTGGTTCACAGGAGACGACCGCAGGGTTCACAAGAAGGTTCATCATTTCTTGATGGAAGCGATCAAGGGCGAGATCACGACGGAGAACGATCCGGATCATGAAGCCGAGGTCGCCGCTTGGATCCCGATCGCGGACCTCGGCACTCGACTGGCATTCCCAAATGAGCGGAAGATGGCTCTAATGGCTGCAGAACTACTCACGGCGCGGTCGTGATGAGGCGCAATCAACGCGTGATCCGTGCCCTCGCGACAGTCGCGGTGACCGGACTCGTGGCGCTCACCGGCTCGCAGGCGCTCGCCGCGCCCGCTCCTCCGCCCGATCGGGCCATCGCAGGCCTCTCCGTCCAGATGGCCGGAGACGTTCCCGCGACCGCAAACTCCCAGGCCCCCTACGCGGTGGTGGTCGAGGCGATCTCGACGCTCAGGCCGGTAAGCAACGCGACGGTGACCCTCGCGGTGACCGACGTCCCGTTTGCAGACATGGTGGCCCTGAACGCCTTCGTCGACTCGCCTTCAGCCACGGCGGTGCACCCGTTGTCCAGCTCGCCGATCACCGATGGCACTCCCGTTGGGGGCCAGCTGCAGACGGGCGAACATACGACCACGCCACTCATGGTTCCCGCCGGCGGACTTGGGCTACCGGCCGACGCGGCAGGCGTGTACGGGGTGGTCGTGAAACTTGCGGTCAACGGGGAGACCGTCTGGACGCGCGCGTGGCCGCTGACCTGGCAGCCAGCGGCGTTGCCGCGACTCACCGTCACGGCCGTGGCCTCCATTACCGGGACCGAGTCAAGGGTCTCCGGCTTGCTCATGGCGGCCTCCGATCCGCGAGTGGCGCTGCTCGTCGACCCCACGGCCCTGACGGCCGAGCAACGGTTGTCCCTGGAGGAGCGCGAGGCGTACGCGCTTCCTGCCGCAAACATCGACGTTACGAGCGCCGCGCATGCAGAGACCCCTGGCCTCATTGAGGCGGCCGTCAAGTCCACTCACGAGGTCAGTTCTCTCAAGTGGATTGCCGTTGCTGCGTCCACGGATGCCTCCACCGTCTTGGCCGCTACCAAGGAGGGCGCGGACGCGGTGCTCGTCGACGCACGCTGGGCGGACGTCGCGGCTCCCGCGGGAGGTGGCGCCTACGACGCTGGCCTGATCGACGGCGTGGCCACCGTCCCCATCGTCATCGCCGATGGCCCCCTATCGTCCGTGCTTGCCTCGCGGTCTCCGGCCGATTCGACCTCGACCGCGTGGGTGGTGGCTCAGGCTGCCTTCGAAGCGAAGGCCGGTGCGGGCTCGGTCGTGGTGGCCCCTGGGGACAACTGGGGCGTCGAGGGTACGCGTCCCTCGCGGGCGCTCGGGGCGCTGTTGAATGCGCCGTTCGTTACCTCGCGCCCTCTCGCTGACGTCCTGTCCGCGCCAGGCCGGCCGAGCATCGAGCTCCCCGATGTGACCCTCAAGCCAAGCGACGCCGCCCCCGCCGACGTGGTGGGCGCGGTGTCAGCTCTCTCCCGCCTCGACGACCTGACCAAGGCGACCACCACAAACTCGAAAGTGATTGCGGCGGCGGAGCGGGGCGTGCTCGAGTCGCTTTCGTTGTCGAACCGGATCGACCCGCGCTATCGGGCCGAGCAAACGTTGGCCGCCCGCGACGTCGCCAACACGGTCTTGGCCTCAGTGACGGTCACCTCGGGATCGCGCCTACTCCTCGTGTCATCGTCGGGTGCCGTACCCATCACCGTCAGCAACACGCTCGACGTCCCCGTCATCGTGAGGCTGACTGTCACGTCGTTATCGCCAATCTTGCGCACCAAGGAGCAGCCGACAGTGACGATCGACGCCCATTCGGACACCACCGTGAAGGTGCCGGTGACGGCGATCTCTAGCGGCGACGTCGATGTGTCGGTCGCGCTGAGAACCGAGGATGGCGCGACCCTTGCGGTGGCCGAGACCCTTCGTGTGCGCGTGCGTGCCGCGTGGGGAAACCTGACCACGGGAGTCTTCACCGCGGGGCTCGTTGTCCTGCTGATCGCGGGCCTGGTGAGAACCATCAGGCGAGGTCGCAGGGACACCAGATTGCTACCGACGACGGACACCCCCGTGGCGGGTGCGTCGGACGACGACGCTTGACTTACCTCACAATGGCACCATGACGATCGAGGATCCAGGCGCGCTGGTGCCGTTTGACCCCGCGATCGGCGGGGGTTTCGGGAGTGCCGGCCCCGTCGCAGGGAGTGCCGGCCCCGTCGCAGGGAGTGCTGGCCCCGTCGACGGAAGCGAAAGGCCTTCCGTGAGCATCGGTCGCCACACGGCCGTGATGGCGGCGGGCACGCTCGTCTCACGCGTGCTCGGCATGGCGCGAGGGTTCCTGCTGCTCGCTGCCATAGGGGTTACGGGGATCGCGGCAGACTCCTACTCCGTCGCCAATAGGCTCCCGAATGTCATGTTCGCGGTACTCGCCGCGGGTGTGCTCAACGCCGCGCTCGTGCCCCAGATCGTCAAGTCCTTCCACGGTGGGAGCGAGCGCACGGTCCACCGCATCCTCACCTTGGGCGGAGTGGGAATCCTGGTCTCCACGGCCGGGCTCACGCTCGTGGCGGGATTCTGGGTCAAGGTGTACTCCGACGGATGGGGCCCGGAACAGACCACTCTTGCGACCGCCTTCGCCTTCTGGTGCATTCCGCAACTGTTCTTCTACGGGCTGTACACGTTGTTCGGGCAGGTGCTCAACGCGCGCGAACAGTACGGATGGTTTATGTGGGCGCCCGTGGCGAACAACGTCGTCGCCATCGCGGGCCTCGTCGCCTACCTCGTGCTCTTTGGCCCCTTCGTGAACTCCAAGACGCCGATCCCGGCAGCCGTCATCGTCGACTCATGGACGACGCCCAAGCTCCTGCTCGTGGCGGCCGTCGCCACTCTCGGCATCGCCGCACAGGCACTGATTCTCATTCCGCCGATGATCAAGGGCGGCTACCGCTGGCGCTGGGTGTGGCGTGGTCCTAAGGGCGAACTCAACGTCGTGGCGAAGGTCGCCTCGTGGGCACTCGGTGCCGTGCTCATCGAGCAGGTGGCCGTCTGGCTCACCACCAGGGTGGCGACTGCGGCGCCGGACGTGTCACGGACGGTGGATTCCGTTACCGGCATCGTCGCCCAGGCCGATCCCTCGATTGCGGGCGCGGCAGCCTGGGACTACGCGCTCCTGATCTTCTTGGTGCCCCACTCGCTCGTGACGATCTCACTCATGACGGTGCTGTTTACGCAGATGTCCCGTCACGCCGCGGCGGGGAGGCTCGATCGCTTGCGCGAGGTGATGAGCGAGGGCGTGCGCACCGTCGGCGTGTTCACGATGTTCGCGGGCGCCACCATGGTCGTCGCGTCGCCGCACCTGGTGCGAGTACTCACTCCCTCGCGTTCTGTTCCGGCGGCGTCCGTGGACGCCGTGGCGTGGGTGCTCGCGATCATGAGCCTCGGGCTCGTGCCGCTCGGCGCTTCCGTGATGCTCAAGCAGGCATACTTTGCCCTCGAGGACGCTCGCACCGTCTTCCTCATTCACATCCCCATGACGATCGCGTGGCTCGCCGTCGCCTACGCCGTCAAGGGGACGATGGATCCCATCTGGTGGGTGCGAGGCGTCGCGCTGGGCATGGTGGCGACGAACATCGTGGCCGTGATCTTGAGATTCTGGGGCCTCAACAGACGCCTGGGCGGCATGGACCTCAAGCGCATCGCCGTCACCCACCTCAAGGCGGCGGTGGCCGCGGCGCTCGCCACGGTGGTGGGCGTTGGGATCTTGTTGGTAGGGCCACACTCGTGGAATCAAGAGGGGCTCTCGGCCGTCATGACAAGCGTCGGGATGTCGGCGGCGATCTTGCTCTCGATGTTCGCCGTCTATGCGGTCGCGAGCTGGCTCATGGGCGTCACCGAGGCGACCGTCGTCGCACGAGCCGTGACCCGCCGTTTGCGCCGCGTACGATGATGCGGACGTCGAGAATCGTGAGGTGATTGTGCAGGCCGGGGACACCATCGCGCGTCGCTACCTCTTGGTGCGCGCCGAGGACGATCACTTGCCTGGGCTTGTCCGGTACCTCGCGAGAGACACGCGACTCGACGTCGACGTGACGGTCGATATCGTCACATCCCGCGCGCCGAGCGCCGTGATTCGCGCGGCGCAACAGGCCCGGGTGTTGCGCGACAAGCGGCTGAGCCGCGTCTTCGCAGCAGGAATCGACCGCCGCGGCAATGCGCGAATCTTCTACGTCGCCACCGAACGGCCCGGCGGCGTCAGGCTCGACGAACTGTTGGGGAAGATCGCCTTTGCGCCTGCAAGCGCCGCCGCGGCGATTGGCGAGGCCGCAGCCGCGCTGGCAACCATGGCGGGCGCCGGCATGCATCACGGCCTGGTGCGCGCCGAATCCATCACGATCACCGACGGCGGTCGGGTCATGCTCGGCGGACTGGGCATAGACGGCGTGGTCGCCGCGCAGTCAGGTCACGCGAAGGTCAGGAACGAGCGCACCGACGCAGTGGCCCTGGCGAACCTTTACGTCGCGGCGATTACGGGCATGGATCCCGCCGAGGTGACGGACACGGACGTTCCCGCCGACGTGCCTCAGCGGGCGCGGGATCTGTGTCACGCGCTGATCAACGGCACAGGTCCGACGTCTCTCGCCGACGTGACCGCCGCACTCGGCACGGGCGATTCGCGAGTTCTGAGGGTTCTGGTCGCGGAGGCGCCGTCGCTGTGGTGGCCGCGATCGCCGGTTGCGCATACTCCCGCGCCACGAGAGGACGTCGAGGAATCCCCGACGATCGAGGGCGGCGCTGTCGAGGGCGGCGCTGTCGACGACTTGGCCGCCGCCGCGCTCGGTGACAACGACCTTGTCGCCGCCGAGCTGATGAACGCGGACCTGGTCGCCGCCGAGGCCTTCGGCGACGATGTCATCGACGGCGACGTCATCGAGGTGGTGTTCGAACGTCCTCGCACGCGTTTCGGACGAGCGGTGGACGATCTCGACGAGTTCCACGACATCGTCGCCGCTCAGAACGTGGGGACGCAACAGTCGATCGCCGAGGCAGTGCTTGAACGCCTAACCCAGCGCTTTCCCCGTTCGGCCCCCTTGGCGAACGCCGCCACCCTTGCACAACGCCGCGCCCAAGCGTCGGCCCCACTCAACGTGGGCCCGCTCCTGCTTGCGGTGTCGCTCGTGGGCGTCTTCGTGGCCGCGATGATTGGGGCGTCCCTCATCACCAAGCCATACGTGCCCAACTTTGATGGGCACAATAACCCGCCGCAGACGTACGCCCCGTACACGCTCGGACCCGCGGTTCCTCCGCCATAGCCGCGGGGTTCACCGGAGGCGCGCCAACACCGGAGGGGCGCCGCGATCTGGAATACGGCGGGCCTAGAATCGCGTTGCAGTGTCATCTACCACTGAGAAGGTTTCACTCGTGACTGAGATTCGCAATGTCGTCATCGTCGGTTCTGGCCCTTCCGGCTATACCGCCGCCATCTATGCCTCCCGCGCGGGGCTCAACCCGCTCGTGATTGCGGGCTCCGTGACCGCGGGCGGCGCGCTCATGAACACGACCGAGGTGGAGAACTTCCCCGGTTTTGTCGAGGGCGTCCAGGGCCCTGAACTCATGACCGCCCTGCAGGCGCAGGCCGAGAAGTTTGGCGCCGAGATCGTGTTCGACGACGTCACCGCACTTGACCTCATCGGCGGCATCAAGACGGTCACCACCGGAATGGGCGCCGTTCACCAGACGCGTGCCGTGATCCTCGCGATGGGTTCCGCGTACCGCGAGATCGGCATCGACGACGAGAAGCGCCTGTCGGGCAAGGGGGTGAGTTGGTGCGCCACGTGCGACGGATTCTTCTTCCGCGGCCAAGACGTCGTGGTGGTTGGCGGTGGAGACTCCGCCATGGAAGAGGCGACGTTCCTTACGCGCTTCGCCAACAAGGTGACGATCGTTCACCGTCGCGACGAGCTGCGCGCCTCCAAGGTCATGGCGGACCGCGCCAAGGCCGACCCGAAGATCGAGTTCGCATGGAACTCCGCGGTAGAGGGCCTCGAAGGCGCCGACAAGCTGTCCGGTGTGCTCCTGCGCAATCTCGTCACTGGCGGCGAATCCGTGATCCCCGCAACGGGCCTGTTCGTGGCGATCGGCCACGACCCTCGCAATGCACTGGTGAAGGGCATCGTCGATCTCGACGCGGCCGGATACGTCATGACCGAGGGAAGCACCACGCTCACGAACGTGCCTGGCGTGTTTGCGTGTGGAGACCTTGTTGACAGCAGGTACAGGCAGGCCATCACCGCGGCAGGCACCGGTTGCTCGGCGGCGCTCGATGCGCAACGCTGGTTGGAAGACGTCGAAGACGCAAGCACCGAGAGTGCGGCCGTCGCCGCACAGGCGAATTAGCAGGGGAAGCGACATGAGCATGATCATTAACGCGACAAGCGACAGTTTCAAGGCCGAGGTTCTCGAGTCGCCGATGCCAGTGGTGGTGGATTTCTGGGCCTCGTGGTGCGGCCCCTGCCGCGCGGTCGCGCCGATCCTCGACGAGTTGTCCACCGAGTACGTGGGCAAGGTGAAGGTCGTGAAGGTGGACACCGAGGCGCACCCAGACATCGCGATGGCGTATGGCGTGACGTCCATCCCGACGATGCACTTCTTCAAGGATGGCGCCGTGGTCAAGACGATCGTCGGCGCGCGACCAAAGGCGACGCTTCAGGGCCAATTCGACGAGGTCGTCGGCGCCTAATCCCGTCCCGTCGAGGAGGCGGGTTCGCTGCGTCGGCTGCGGGGGACCTCGCTGAAGGGCTCTTCGGCACGATGTTCGGCATGGTCGCGATCATCACCCTCGCGGCCACTCGTGAACCGGCCCCAGGAACGTGGTGCCAGATCGTCCGGCCAGGCACTTCGCGATTTGCCTTGCGTTCGTGACAAACTTGCGGACATGACTCAATCGGATTCAGGGGGAACGCGACTCGACCCGTGGCTCGGGTCGTATGCCTCCCGCGCGCACAACATGCGCTCGTCCGAGATTCGCGCGCTGTTCGCCGTGGCCTCGCGCCCCGAGGTGGTTTCCTTGGCCGGCGGGATGCCGTACATCGGCGGGCTGCCCTTGGAGGAGATCGGCGAGATGATGCGCCGTCTCATCGTCGAGCAGGGCGAGACCGCGTTGCAGTACGGCTCGGGTCAGGGTCACGAGGGCCTTCGTGAGCACATCACGCACGTCATGGCCCTCGAGGGCATACGGGCGCATCCCGACGATGTCGTGGTCACCACCGGTTCGCAGCAAGCGCTCGACCTCGTCACCACCGTCTTCATCGATCCTGGCGACGTGATCGTGGCCGAGGCGCCGTCGTACGTTGGCGCCCTGGGAGTGTTCCGGGCCCACGAGGCGGACGTGGTGCACGTTCCCATGGATGAGAACGGCCTGATTCCCGCATCTCTCGAGACGACGCTCGCCGCGCTCAAGGCCGAGGGCAAGCGCGTCAAGTTCCTCTACACCGTGCCGAACTATCACAACCCGGGCGGCGTCACCCTGTCTCTCGAGCGTCGGCCGCAGGTCCTCGATATTTGCCGCCGCTTCGGCGTTCTTGTGCTCGAGGACAACCCCTATGGCCTGCTTGGCTTCGAGAGAGAACCCCTTCCCGCCATGAGGTCGATGGATGCCGAGGGCGTCATCTACCTCGGGTCCTTCTCGAAGACATTCGCGCCCGGCTTCCGCGTCGGCTGGGCGGCGGCGCCCCACGCGGTGCGGGACAAGTTGGTCCTCGCATCCGAGGCTGCCATTCTCTGCCCATCAAACGCCTCGCAAATGGCGATTGCGAGTTACCTGGATCATTCGGACTGGCAGGGCCAGATCAAGAAGTTCAGGGAGCAGTACCGTGAGCGCCGCGACGCGATGATCACTGCGCTCGAGGAGTTCATTCCCGAGGCGACGTGGAACGTCCCCGATGGCGGCTTCTACGTGTGGGTCAAGCTCCCCGAAGGGCTTGACGCGAAGGCGATGCTTCCCCGAGCCGTGACGGCCCGAGTGGCTTACGTTCCCGGCACCGCCTTCTACTATGACGGCTCCGGCTCGAACTACATGCGCCTCTCGTACTGCTACCCCACCCCCGAACGGATCCGCGAGGGCGTTCAACGCCTCGCCGGCGTGGTGGCCGCCGAGATGGAAACCCTCAGGATCTTTGGCCCCGACGCGGTTGGCCCCACGACGACGGTGCAGTTCCCGTCACCCGACCTGGCCTAGCGCCAGCCCCACCGGCGAAGCAACAAGGAGACGAAATGAACGTTCTGATTCTGGCAGGTGGCCTGTCGCATGAGCGCGACGTCTCGATCCGTTCAGGGCGGCGGGTGAAGGACGCGCTCGAATCCCGCGGCCTCAAGGTAACCCTCGCCGATGTCGACGCCGCCCTCATCCCCACGCTGCGCAAGTTGGGCGATGACGACGTGGTCTGGCCCCTGTTGCACGGCGCCTCGGGCGAGGACGGATCGCTCCAAGCTCTCCTCGAACTCATGGACGTGCCCTACGTTGGCACTCGGGCTCGCGAGGCGCGTGTCGCGTGGATCAAGCCCGTCGCAAAGGCGATTCTCTCGCGCAATTCTGTGGCCACTCCCGACTACGTGACACTCCCGCAGTCGCTCTTCAGGGAAGTCGGGGCCGACCACATGATGGGCGCGCTGCTGGATCGCTTCCCGCCGCCCGTCGTCGTCAAGCCCGCGAGGGGCGGATCAGCTCTTGGCGTGACGCTCGTGACAGAGCCCGGCGCGCTGGCCCACGCGATGGTGCAGTGCTTCGCCTACGACGACATGGCGATGATCGAACGCGCCCTGTTTGGAACCGAGGTGGGGGTCTCCGTGATCGGCACGGGTGACGACGCGCGCGTGCTTCCCGCGGTCGAGATCGTTTGCGAAGGTCCCTATGACTACGACGCACGCTACAACGCCGGCCGCGTGGAGTACTTCGCCCCGGCCCGACTAGGCGCTGAGGCGACCGCCGTCGTCGAGGCGACTGCTCTTGAGGTTCATCGGACGCTTGGCCTGGTCGACATCTCGCGCATTGACATGATCCTTGATGGCGGCGTACCCAACGTGATCGACATCAACGTCTCTCCTGGAATGACCGAGACGTCACTGCTTCCCCAGGCCATCGAGGCGAGCGGGTCAGATCTTGGCGTGCTGTACGAGACCATCTGCGCGGACGCGCTCGCCAGGTACCGATCGCGCTAAAGGCGCTCGGCGACGCGCGGGCGGCTTAGGGCGCCTCGCGGCCGCACTCGCTCCGACACGGCCGTGCCTGTGCCTGTGCCCCTGCCTGTGCCCGCGGGCCTACTTCGACCCGAAGACGCCTGGATCCTTGGGGTTGATGAGGTGGACGATGCGGTCAAGGTCCTCGACCGTCGCGAAGTCGATCGTGATCTTGCCCTTGGCCCGGCCCAACTGGACTCCGACCCGGGTGTCGAGGTGGTCTCCCAAGCGCGCGGAGAGGTCGTCCAGGGCCGCCGTGCGGCCCCCTGGCCGTACGGAACCCTTCTTGGGCGCCTTGACCTCGACCCCAAGCGTCACGGCCTCCTCGGTGGCACGCACCGACATGCCCTCGGCGATGATGCGCGTGGCAAGGTGGTCCATCGCCTCGGGGCTGGGAAGCGTGAGGAGTGCGCGGGCGTGACCGGCGCTAATGACGCCAGCCGCTACGCGCTTTTGCACCGCCGGCGGAAGCTTGAGTAGGCGAAGCGTGTTCGAGATCTGCGGCCGAGAGCGGCTCAGCCTCGCGGCCAACTGCTCGTGAGTGATCTCAAAGTCGTCGAGTAGTTGCTGGTAAGCCGCGGCCTCCTCGAGTGGGTTGAGTTGCGAACGATGTAAGTTCTCCACGAGCGCATCGCGAAGCATCGCCGTGTCTTCGGTGCTCCGGATGATCGCGGGGATCTCGGTGAGGCCGGCTTCACGGGTCGCCCGCAATCGACGCTCGCCCATGATGAGCTCGAAGCCAGGGCCATCGGGGTTGCGTCGCACCACGATGGGCTGCAGGACGCCGATCTCCTTGATGGACCCCACGAGTTCGGCGAGTGACTCGGGGTCGAAGACCGTCCGCGGCTGGCGCTTGTTCGGCACGACCTCTGCGGGGTCAATGAACGCAAAGGTCGCTCCTGGCACGGGCCTCAGGCCGTCCCGTTCGGTCGCCGCCGCGATCGTTTCGCCAGCACCCCGCAGAGCCGCCCCCGTGTCCGAGAAGAAGACGTCCCTCGGTCGGTCGCCTCGCCGTTGGGCCGAGTCGTTCGCCGCGTCGCCGCCGACGCGTGCGTCGGGTTCGGTCGGGATGAGGGCACCGAGGCCACGCCCCAGTCCTCGCTTCGGGGTGCTCACAATGAACCTCCTACGGCCGCGCCGCGTTCGGCCAACTCCTTGGCGATCGCCAAGTAGGCGACCGCTCCTGTGGAGTGGGGGTCGTGCGTGATGACTGTCTTGCCAAAACTGGGGGCTTCGGAGACGCGCACGGAACGTGGCACCGTCTGGTCGAAAGTCTCCTTGGGAAAGTGCGTCCTGACCTCGTGAGCGACCTCGCGCGCAAGGTTGGTGCGGTGGTCGTACATGGTGAGCACGATCGTCGACACGTAGATCGCAGGGTTAAGGTGCTTCTTCACCATCTCGATCGTGCGCATCAACTGGGTCAGGCCCTCGAGCGCGTAGTACTCGCACTGGATCGGGATGAGCACCTCGGTCGCCACCACCATGGCGTTGAGGGTCAACAGGCCGAGGCTTGGGGGACAGTCAATGATGACGTAGTCGAGTTGCTTGCCCTCGCGTCCGAGCAACTCCGTAATCGCCGTGTGGAGCCGATACTCCCGGCGGACGGCGGACACGAGCTCGATGTCGGCACCCGCCAGGTCGATCGTGGCGGGGACGCACCATAGCGACGGCAGGTCCGGGCAGCGCTGAGCGACCGAGGCGATGGGCACGTCCTCTAAGAGCACCTCGTAGATGGAGGGCGTTCCCGCATGGTGGTCCACGCCGAGGGCCGTGGACGCGTTGCCTTGCGGGTCGGCGTCGATCACCAAGACGTTCGCACCCTTGCTCGCAAGCGCCGCCGCGACATTGACCGAGGTTGTCGTCTTTCCGACGCCGCCCTTTTGGTTCGAGATGGCGATGATTCGCGTCTTGGAGGGGCGCGGGAAGTTCGACTCCTCCAGGGTGCGGCGAAGCCGCTCCAGCTCGAGGAGTTCGCTCGCGAGGGGGCTATCGCCGTCGACGCCGATTCTGCTGAACGCGTCGTCCAACGCGGGGCGGCCCGCGGCGGGGTGGCCGAGCCCGGCCGGTTGGTACGAAGGGACGTGGCTCCGCTGTCCATCGGGGGACGTGGCAGCGGCGCTGCGCCCGTCGGTCTCGTGGTCAGTCACACACGTCTCCTTAGGGGTCTGGTGGCCGGGGTACGGGTCAATGTTTCACGTGAAACACTCTCACCGCAAACGCCGTGAGTGCGGGTTATCCACACGTAGCCTGGGGAGGGTTCGTCGGAAGGCCTCGCCTGTGGACGACGCCCGTCTGGGGTGGCCTTCTGAACACCGCACGCCTGTGGAAAGGCTGGGGACAAGAGTTTCTAGCGATTCGCCGCCTCACGGGTAATGCGGACCACCGTGGTGGGCTCAAGGCCCGCGAGCGTCGGGGCGGTGAGGATCTCTGCCGACAGCCGGGCCTTCCGAAGAACGTACTTGGCCCGATCGATCTCATCGGCCGCCGTGCGCCCCTTCAGGAGCGCCATGTGGCCCGTCTCCGACAAGAGCGGAAGGCACCATTTCACGAGCTTGTCGATGGACGCTACTGCCCGGGCCGTCAGGGCATCGGCCTTGAGCTCGCCGGCGACCTCCTCAGCACGGGCGCGCCTGACCGTGACGTTGTCGAGGCCGATCTCCGTTGCGGCCTCTTGCAGCCACGCCACTCGGCGTTCCATGGGTTCAACTAACACGACCTCCCGGTCGGGAAGCATCGCGGCAATGACGATGCCGGGGAGCCCCGCGCCCGAGCCCACGTCAACGATGCGTCCGGGCCCCAAGAACGGCACGACGGCCGCCGAGTTGAGGATGTGGCGCTCCCACAATCGCTCGAGTTCGCGCGGCCCGATGAGACCGCGCTTCTCCCCCTGCGCGGCGAGCATGGCGGCGAACGCGGCTACCGCGTCGAAGCGAGTACCGAGCAGGGCCCTGAGGGCCTCCGGGTCGAGCGAGGCCAGGTCCGTTCCTCGGTCGTCGGACTCAGCGGACTCACTCGTCATCACACCGGAACCCTTCTCTGTCCAAGGCGCCGTCGTAACGGACGGGCCGGTGTTCATCATCTCGCACCTCGGGAGGATTGCCCGCGCGATGTTTCACGTGAAACACCGTAGTCGTGCCCGGCACGGCGCGATGGAACCCGGCACGGAGCTCGTCAAGACACCGCGTGCACGAGATGCGGCACCCGTCGCGACACGCACCCGGCAACACACCGCGTGCACGAGACGCATCGCCGCTCACTACCCCACCTCGGCAATGTTTCACGTGAAACACCGACTAAGCAAAACGCCGGGGACCCCTCAGGGAAGCCTCCCGGCGTCAGCTCAACGGTCCTCGATGGGCCGTCCTAATTGGCCGTACCGACCTGGCCGTACTGACCTGGCCGTACTGACCTGGCCGTACTGACCTGACCGTACTGACCTGACCGTACTGACCTGGCCGTACCTACTAAGACGCGGCGGGGCTCACGACCACATGGCGGTGCGGGTCTTCGCCCTCTGATTCAGACACGAGGCCGGCCTCAAGAACGACGTCGTGAACGACCTTGCGCTCGAACGCGTTCATCGAGGGAAGAGCAACGGCCTCGCCAGTCTCACGGACCTTCGCGATAATCTCGCGCGCCTGCTCAGCCAACTGCTCCTTGCGGCCCGCGCGGAAGTCGGCGATGTCGAGCATGAGACGGCTGATGTTTCCGGTCTCAGACTGCACCGCAAGTCGCGTGAGGTCTTGGAGCGCGTCGAGGACCTCGCCATCTGGTCCCACCAAGCGCTTCAGGTCCTGGCTTGGACCCTCCGCGACGATCGCCAGTTTGGGGCGACCCGCCTCGACCGAGATGTCAATGTCTCCATCCATGTCGAGGATGTCAAGCAGCTCCTCAAGAAAGTCGGCGGCGATGTCGCCCTCTTTGTCGAGGTCCTTACGATTCAGATCAGTCATGACGGTCCTTGGGAATTGGGGCCACTCGAACGGTGGCCAACGGCTAGGCGGTCTTGATGCCAGGAGGGTCGGTCTCGTCGTCGGGGTAGTTCCCCGAAGGCCCATCCCCTGATGGCTCAGCGCCATCGGCTGGAGGCTGAGTCGGTCCCTGGGCGGTCAACGGCTTGTTTCGCTTCTTGCGCTTGGGTTGCGCTCGTTGCCTGTTGCGCCGCTCCTCGGCTGCGGCCTCCGCCGCGGCCTCTTCCTCGAGGCGAGCCTCTTCCAGGGTGCGACCGTCAATGGTCAGACCCTTGCGAGCGGCCTTTTCGGTGAGGCGGGCCTTGTAGGACGCTTCGGCAGCCGAACCCGGCGTCGGGTTCTTCCTGATGACGTAGAACTGCTGGCCCATTGACCACATGTTCGACACGGTCCAGTAGATGAGAACACCGATGGGGAAGTTCGGGCCGGAAAGCACGAACACGAACGGCAGGATGTACATGAGCGTCTTCTGCTGCTTGGCCATCGGTCCCTCGAGGGCCGACGGCGGCATGTTCTTCATCGTGAGTTGACGCTGGCTAAAGAAGGACGTGGACACCATCGCGGCGATGAGGACGGCCGCGATGATCTTGGGCTCCATCTGGGTGCCCGACTTCAAAAAGGTCGAGGACAGCTTGGCGCCAAACAGCGTCGCCTGGCTGGCCTGTTCAAGAAGTCGATCGGACAACAAGCCGATCGACTTACTTCCCGTCACCGTACCGTTAGCCTCGAGCCTCTTATTCAGCACCTGGAAGAGTGCGAAGAACACGGGGGTCTGCATGAGGAGCGGCAGGCACGACGAGAACGGGTTCGTCTTGTGCTTGGAGTACAACTCCATCGTCTCTTTGGTCATGGCCTCGCGCGAGGCCTGATCCTTCTTACCCTTGTACTTGTCCTGCACCGCCTTCAGCTCGGGGGCGATCATCTGCATCGAGCGCTGGGCCTTGATCTGCCGCACAAACACGGGGATCAGCAACACGCGAATGATCACGGTCAGGCCCACGATGGACAGCGCCCATGTGATCCCCGATGCGGGGTTAAAGCCAATGAAGCCGAGGGCCTGGTGCACCAGCACCATGATGTTGGCGACCACCCACTCAAGCGGCCATAACAGGGAGTAGATCGCGTTCACGAAGAAATCCTTACGTCGCTACGGGTGAAGTTTGAGGGGTTCGGAACGGTCGCTCGGAACAGTGGTTCGCCCTTGGCAGGGACTTCATCGACGCCGCCGTTGCTCCAAGGGTTACACCGCAGCACCCGCCAGGCGGCCATCACACTTCCCTTGATCGCGCCATGCCTCCGAACGGCTTCGAAGCCGTAATGGGAACACGAGGGGTAGTACTTACACGTGGGGCCCAGCAGTGGTGAGACGGTGAGTTGATAGACCTTGATCAGCGCCATGACCGCGTATCGGGGAATTCTCAGTACTCCCCGCGCCAGGCCGGCGGGCGTCACAATGTCGCCTTTGCTTCCGCGCGCGACATCGCGCCAAGCACGTCCGCCCGCAATTGCGCAAAAGAGGCATCAGCTGCGGCCGGGAGCGCTCGAACCACCACGTGGGAGCCCTCGGGAACGGTCGCCAAAGCGTCCGCCATCACTGCGCGAAGACGACGCTTCACGAGGTTACGGACCACGGCGCCTCCTACCGCTCGAGAAACAGCGAAACCGGCCATGCTCGAAGCACCGCCGGTCTTCACGACGTACACCACCGCCGTACGGCCGCCGGCCTTGGCCCCGCGACGCATCGTGACCCGAAAGTCCTCGCTACGTCGCAGGCGCGCGCCGGCTGGCAGCACTACGCCGACAAAGAGTCGCGGCCCCGACGGCGACGGGCCTTCAATATGGCGCGTCCCGCACGGGTGCGACTACGCAGGCGGAAGCCGTGCGTCTTGGCACGCTTTCGGTTGTTCGGCTGGAAAGTCCGCTTGCTCACGGGAGTACTCCACGACGTTTTGGGGGATGGGTAAATCAGCGAACTCACGGTACGCGCTCACGGGGCGCCGGTCAAATCTCAAATCACCCGTTGGTCACTTCGCCCAAAAGGTATAGGCTCCCTCATCAGCGCCTGGTGCGGTGGGAAGACACGCCGCCAACGTCAGATGACGGTTCGGTAACGGGGTCTCAACCCCTGTGCACAATGCTGTGGAGAGGGAGCATCTCGGTGACGACAGACAACACCAATCGTACGATCGATGAAGTCTGGACCAGTGCCGTGAGCAACCTCGTCTCCGACGGTTCCACCACCGCCCAACAGCGTTCGTTCTTGAGGCTCATCAAGCCGCTCGCCGTGCTTGAGGACAACGTCTTCCTGGCCGTGGCGGAGGACTTCACGAAGAACTACCTCGAGACCACGTTGCGCCAACCGATCGCCAGCGCATTAAGCGACGTCCTCGGTCGCGAAGTTCGCATCGCGGTCACCGTCGACTCGTCCGTCACGCCGCCCACCTTGCCCCTCGATGACGAACCTGCGTTTGACCACTCAAGGGGAACGAGCCGCCGTCCCGTGGCCGCGCCCCCTTACGAAGACCCGCACCTCAATCCGCGCTACACGTTCGACACCTTCGTCATCGGCGCCTCCAACCGCTTTGCTCATGCCGCCGCCCTGGCGGTCGCCGAAAGCCCGGGTAAGACGTACAACCCCCTCTTCATCTACGGCGACTCCGGCCTGGGTAAGACGCACCTTCTGCACGCGATCGGCCACTACACGCGCCAGATCAAACCTCAAAACAAGGTGCGCTACGTGAACTCCGAAGAGTTCACCAATGACTTCATTAACTCGATCCGTGACGACCGCTCGCTCATGTTCAAGAGGCAATACCGTGAGGTCGACGTCCTCCTGATCGACGACATCCAGTTCCTGCAAGGTAAAGAGCAGACGCTCGAGGAGTTCTTTCACACGTTCAATGCTCTGCACAACGCGGGCAAGCACGTGGTGATTACGTCCGATGTCTCGCCCCGCCACCTCAGCGGCATCGAGGAGCGCATGCGCACCCGCTTCGAGTGGGGCCTCATGACGGATGTCCAGCCGCCCGACCTTGAAACCCGTATCGCCATCCTTCGCAAGAAGGCTCAGGCGGACGACGTGGCAGCCCCTCCCGACGTGCTCGAGTACATCGCGTCGAACATCACGAGCAACATTCGTGAGCTTGAGGGTGCCCTCATCCGGGTCACCGCCTTCGCCGCTCTCAACAAGCAAATCGTCGACCTGAGTCTTGCCCAGGTGGTACTCAAGGACCTCATTTCTGATGACGACTCCCAGATAACCGCCTCGGCGATCATCGGCAAGACCGCCGAGTACTTTGGCATCACGATGGAGGAGCTCACCGGCACCTCACGCAGCCGCGTCTTCGTAACGGCCAGGCAGATCGCGATGTACCTGTGTCGTCAACTCACCGACCTGAGCCTGCCCAAGATTGGCGAGCACTTTGGCGGCAAGGACCACACGACCGTGATGTACGCGGTCAAGAAGGTTGAAGACCAGATTGCTCAGCGTCGCCAGATGTACAACCAGGTCAACGAGATTCACGCCCGGATCAAGCAACAACACCGTCGTTAGCGCGCGGTCAGGGTCTTCTCGGCGCTCCAGGAGCTGCGCAACCTGGGGTCCGAGTGGCATCGGTTTGACGTCCGAATGCTCTGCCCAAAACTCCGTCGCTCACACATGTGGATAACTCTGTGCATATCTTTCTTGGGCCACTGATCCACGGGGAACAGGTTGTGAATGAATCACATGTTCCTGTGTACGCAGGAGGGCTGTCCACCGGCACCTAGGGCTTTCGCTCACACACTCACAGCCTCTGTCCACGGACCAATGTGCCTCTTTTTCAGGAACTTTGGCACTTATCCCCAAAGTGGGCGGCCCCTATGACTACTACCAATCTCTATCTCTTACTTGTCCACATGGACCTTCATAAGTCCCCACGAGCACCAAGCGATTTGGGACTAGACGCGTCTGTCCTTTGGCGTAGTGTGTGACCCGAAAGGGGAGTTCGATGAAGTTTTCTGTAGAGCGCGACATTCTTGCTGACGCCGTCGCCTGGGCATCGCGAGCGGTGCCGCATCGTCCCCCCGTACCTGTTCTCGCTGGCGTCCTGATCGAGGCGGACACGGCGGGTGTGGTGACCCTTTCCAGCTTCGACTACGAGGTTTCAGCTCGCGGCGAGTTCCCTGCCGATGTCGAGACGGCTGGGTCCGTCTTGGTCTCAGGGCGACTGCTGCGCGAGATCGCCAATGCGTTGCCACACAAGCTCGTCAGGTTCGACCTCGAAGGCACCAAGGTGTCTGTGACGTGTGGTGCCTCACGATTCTCACTCGCCACGATGCCCGTCGACCAGTACCCCGCGCTTCCGGTGATGCCGGAGACGTCGGGCACCATTGACGGCGCCGAACTGTTGGCCGCTGCTCAGCAGGTCCAGGCCGCTGCTTCCCGAGACGAGACCCTCCCCATCCTCACGGGCGTGCGAATGGAAATCGAGGGTGAGCGCATCTCGTTGCTCGCGACCGATCGCTACCGCCTCGCCTTGCGAGAACTCACGTGGAAGCCAGGCTCCCCAGATATTTCGGCCGTCGCGCTTGTGAGGGCAAAGACGCTGGCCGACACAGCCAAGGCGCTCGGCTCTGGAGAGGTGCAGCTCGCGCTGAGTTCGGGCCAGGGTGTTGACCTCATCGGCTTTTCTGCGGGCGGCCTGGTCACCACTTCGTTACTGATGGACGGTGAATATCCTCAGGTCCGCCGGCTCTTTCCAGAGTCGTCAACCATCACGGCCGTCGTCTCCACCGTGGAACTCATTGAGGCCACCAAGCGCGTCTCGCTCGTTGCCGAAAGGAACGCCGCCGTTCGCCTCGTCTTCTCGGAGGGTGAGCTGGTGCTTGACGCCGGCCACACCGACGATGCGCAGGCGTCTGAGGCCATTGAGGCGACGGTGGAGGGCGGCGAAATTACCGTGGCCTTCAATCCTTCCTTCTTGCTTGACGGGCTGAACGCACTCGACGCGCCATACGTCCGCATGGGCTTCACTCAGGACACCAAGCCGGTGGACTTTGTTGGCCTCGACAAGCCCGATGGCACGCCCAAGTCGGAGTTCCGCTACCTCTTGGTGCCGATCCGTATCGCCGGCTAACTGCCGATGCGCATCACGCACCTGCAACTCACCGACTTCCGTTCGTACGCCACCGCGCACATCGAGTTCGGTGAGGGAGTGACCACCCTGGTGGGCCGCAACGGTCACGGCAAGACCAACGTGGTCGAGGCGGTCAGATACCTGTCCACACTTTCATCGCATCGCATCGCTACCGATGTACCGCTCCTCAGGGCCGGGGCCGAGCGGGCCGTGGTTGCCGGACGCGTCCAGCGCGGCGAACGCTCGCTGATGCTTGAGGTCACCTTGATTCCCGGCAAGGCAAATCAGGCTCGGCTCAATAGGGGAGCGGTGAGACCCAGGGAGCTCCTTGGCCTCTTGCGCACGGTCGTCTTTGCCCCCGAGGATCTCGGCTTGGTCAAGGGCGACCCGAGCGCCCGAAGGGAGTTTCTCGACGAACTCTGCGTCGCGTTGCAGCCAGCCTTCGTGGGAGACCTTGCCGACTACGACCGAGTCCTGCGACAGCGATCGTCCCTCCTGAAGTCGTCCAAGGGCAAGGCCCGCATCGACGACGACCTGCTCGCCATTTGGGACGAGAAACTGGCGGGACTTGGCGCGCGCATCATGAGGGCCCGGGTCATTGCCGTGGAGCAACTTGGACCATACGTGGCGCGCGCCTACGCCGATGTCGCTCCGGGCGAGGGGGCCTGCTCGATCTCCTACTCCACAGCCACGTTGGTTTCACGTGAAACAAAGGACGAGGATTCGCCGCAGATCGGGGCGCCCGCTGACGCCCCCGACCATTCTTCTGGGCCCGCCGAACCGGGGGGGGACGGTTCAACCCACACGCCCAAAACCAAAATTCTCGCGCGGCGGCCTTCGGCCGCGGGCGACGCGACGGAGCGCGTCGCACCCACGCCCCTCACCTCGGTCGCTGAACTCACCGAGGCTTTGCTGAGCCGGATGCGCGACCTCCGTAAGCAGGAACTCGACAGGGGCGTCTGCCTCGTGGGCCCCCACAGGGACGACCTCGACATTCAGATAGGCACCCTTCCCGCCAAGGGCTATGCGAGCCATGGCGAGAGTTGGTCGTGCGCGCTATCGCTCCGGCTCGGGTCCTATGACCTTCTGTCCAGCGACGGAAACGACGGCGAACCGATACTCATCCTGGACGATGTCTTCGCGGAATTGGATACGGGGCGCAGGGCTGCTCTTGCCGGACGTATTGCCCGCGCAAGTCAAGTGCTCATCACGGCCGCGGTCGCGGAGGATGTCCCCGTCGAACTTCGCGAGCACCCTGCAGGCCACCACATCCTGAGGGTGACGCCTGGCGAGGTTGCGCCCGAGGAAGACCATGCCTAACGACAAGGCGAGGGCGCCGCAAGTGTCCGGGCATGATGACGGCCGGAGCAATGACGGTCCAAGCGATGACGGCCGAGAGGAGAGCAAAGGGGAAAACCCTCGCGGTACGGAAGGAACGCAGCGCACCGATCCGGCCTCCCTCGCGAAGGAGGCAATGGAACGGGCCCGGGCCTCGGCTCGCGAACGCGGCGCCCACCGAACGTCGCCGCAAGCGGCGCAAAGGCAGAAGAAGTCGCGGCGCGCGGCGACCTCCAGCGACTCTTCCCCCCAACCCTTCGGCGCCGGGCGGGACCCCCGGGCCATGAGCGAAAACGTCCAGGCCCTGCTGAGCCGAATGGGCTGGACGGAGCACATCGAAGTAGCATCCGTGACGGCGCGTTGGCGCGAGGTCATCGGCGACCAGATCGCCGACCACTGCGAGCCGGTCAGTTTCGATGAGGGCGCGCTCCTCCTGCGCGCGTCCTCAAGCGCGTGGGCCACACAGATGCAGCTCATGTCGGGCCAGGTGCGCCATCGCCTCAACGAGGAGTTTGGACGCGAGGTCGTCAAGGAGCTGCGGTTCATCGGACCCAGCGACAAGAACTGGGTCAAGGGCCCGCGCCGCGTGAAGGGCCGCGGCCCGCGCGACACATACGGGTAGCGGCCCGGCGGGACCGGTAGATGCAGTTCCCCTCGAACCGCCACCGCGCGGGGCTCGCCCCCCGCCAAACGGCCCGAATACACACCGTGGCTCAGGGTCAACCAATGGAGGAACCCCAAATCCGTTCGGCCACGGCCGAAAAGGTCCTGCCTCGACCCCTCCAGGGGCCGCGCAAGGGCACCCCCAAGATCGTCCCCAGGAGCCACATCGGACGGCTTCCCCCAGAATCCCCCTGAATCGCCCGGAAAAGCCGCTCAGAGCGCGTAGAATGACCGGAGATATCACGCGAGCCGAACCGGCCCGCGTTGGGGGCGTGGAAAGGCATTCCGTGGCCAAGCAAGACGCGCTAGCGAACGATCTGGAATATGGCGCAAGCGACATCACCGTTCTCGAGGGTCTTGAGGCGGTGCGCAAGCGTCCCGGTATGTACATCGGGTCCACCGGCGAGCGGGGTCTCCACCACCTCGTCTACGAGGTAGTGGACAACTCGGTCGACGAGGCGCTCGCGGGCCACTGCGACACGATCACCGTCACGCTCATGGCCGACGGCGGAGTGCGTACCACCGACAACGGCCGCGGCATCCCCGTCGACATGCACCCCACCGAGGGCAAGCCAACGGTAGAGGTGGTCATGACCATCCTCCACGCAGGCGGAAAGTTCGGCGGCAGCGGCTACGCGGTCTCGGGCGGCCTCCACGGCGTCGGCATCTCCGTGGTCAACGCGCTGTCGTACAAGGTCGAGACGGTCGTCAAGCGCCAGGGCTACGTGTGGCGCCAAACGTTTGTCGAGGGCGGCCGCCCCGATGGCACGCTCGTCAGGGGCGAGCCCACCGACGAGACGGGCACCCAGCAGACGTTCTGGGCCGACCCCCTCATTTTCGAGACGACGGACTACGACTTCGAGACGCTACGCCAGCGCTTCCAGCAGATGGCGTTCCTCAACAAGGGCCTGAGTCTCACCCTGACCGACGAGCGCCCCGAACACATCTCGGGTGAGTCCGATGACGACGAGGCGCCCACTTCGCGCTCCGTCACCTACAGGTACGACGGCGGCCTGATCGACTACGTCAAGCACCTCAACGCGGCGAAGAAAGCCGAGCTCGTTCACCCCGAGGTCATCAGCATCGAGACCGAGGACGTGGAGAACCGCATCTCCGTCGAACTCGCCCTCCAGTGGACCAACGCGTACTCCGAGTCGGTCTTCACCTACGCGAACACCATTGCGACCACCGAGGGCGGTACTCACGAAGAGGGCTTCCGCGCCGCGATGACCACACTGGTCAATAAGTACGCGCGCGAGAAGGGGATCATCAAGGAAAAGGACGAGAATCTCACGGGCGACGACGTACGCGAGGGACTCACCGCCGTCATCTCGGTCAAGTTGGGTGAGCCGCAGTTCGAGGGGCAGACAAAGACCAAGCTCGGCAACACGATCGCGAAGACCTTCGTCCAGAAGGTTGTCAATGAGCGACTCACCGACTGGTTTGACTCCCACCCGAACGAGGGCCGCGACGTGATCCGCAAGGCGATCCAGGCGAGCCAGGCCCGGATGGCCGCGCGCAAGGCCCGCGAGGCCACGCGCCGCAAGGGACTTCTCGAATCGGGCGGCATGCCAGGCAAGCTGTCCGACTGCCAGAGCCGCAACCCCGACGAATGCGAGATCTTCATCGTCGAGGGAGACTCCGCAGGCGGCTCCGCCAAGCAAGGTCGCGAGCCGTACAACCAGGCGATCATGCCGATCCGCGGAAAGATCCTCAACGTTGAACGCGTGCGGCTCGACCGCGCGCTCGCCAACATGGAGGTCCAGGGCCTCATCACCGCGTTCGGCGCGGGCATGGGCGAGGACTTCAATATCGACAAGGCGCGCTATCACAAGATCGTGCTGATGGCCGATGCCGACGTCGACGGCCAGCACATTCGCACCCTGCTGCTCACGCTCCTGTTCCGCTACATGCGCCCGCTCATCGACGCGGGCTACGTGTACCTGGCGCAACCGCCGTTGTTCAAGATCAAGTGGTCAAACTCCGCGCATGAGTACGTGTACTCCGACAAGGAGCGCGACGCGCTCCTGGCCGAGGGTCTCAAGAGCGGCAAGAAGATCCCTAAAGACAACGGGATCCAGCGCTACAAGGGTCTGGGTGAGATGGACCACGAGGAACTGCGCGTCACCACCATGGACCCCGCCAGTCGCACGCTACTCAAGGTGACGATGGACGACGCCGCGATGGCGGATGAGGTCTTCTCGGTCCTCATGGGCGAGGACGTCGAGTCCCGCCGCAACTTCATTCAGCGCAATGCGAAGGATGTGCGTTTCCTTGACATCTGAGATCCCTCCCACCGGCGGTACCCCCGTAGGCGGCGCCGCGGTTGGTAGCAACGTCGGCGTGAACCACGGCCGCATCGAGGACGTCGACCTCAACACCGAGATGCAGCGGTCCTACATGGACTACGCCATGTCGGTCATCGTCGGCCGCGCCTTGCCAGATGTCCGCGACGGCCTCAAGCCCGTCCACCGCCGCGTGCTGTATGCGATGTTTGACGGCGGCTACCGCCCCGACCGCGCGTTCTCCAAGTGCAGCCGCGTCGTCGGCGATGTGATGGGCAAGTACCACCCCCACGGCGACTCCGCGATCTACGACACCATGGTCCGCATGGTGCAGCCGTGGTCGCTGCGCTATCCGCTGATCTCAGGCCAGGGCAACTTTGGCTCTCCAGGCAACGACGGCGCCGCCGCCTCGCGGTACACCGAATGCAAGATGGCGCCGCTGGCCATGGAGATGGTTCGCGACATCGACAAGGACACGGTCGATTTCGAGGACAACTACGACGGCCGCGAACAAGAGCCGATCATCCTGCCCGCGCGCTTCCCCAACCTGCTGGTCAACGGCAGTGCTGGCATCGCGGTGGGTATGGCCACGAACATTCCTCCGCACAACCTGCGTGAGGTCGCGGCGGGCGTGCAGTGGCACCTCGAACACCCCCAGGCGAGCCGCGACGAGTTGCTCGACGCGCTCATCGAGCGCATTCCCGGGCCCGACTTCCCCACGGGTGCGACGATCCTTGGTCGCCGCGGCATCGAGGACGCGTACCGCACGGGCCGCGGATCGATCACGATGCGCGCCGTCGTCAACATCGAGGAGGTCCAGGGCCGCATGTGCCTGGTCATCACCGAGTTGCCGTATCAGGTCAACCCCGACAACCTTGCGATCAAGATCGCCGACCTCGTCAAGGACGGCAAGGTTGCCGGTATTGCCGACATTCGCGATCAGTCGTCCGGCCGCACCGGCCAGCGCCTCGAGATCGTGCTCAAGCGTGACGCCGTCGCCAAGGTGGTCCTCAACAACCTCTACAAGCACACCCAGCTGCAAGAGACTTTCGGGGCGAACATGCTGGCCATCGTCGACGGCGTGCCGCGTACCCTGCCGCTCGATGGCTTCGTGCGCCACTGGGTGACGCACCAGGTCGAGGTTATCCAGCGTCGTACCGCGTATCGCCTGCGTGAGGCCGAGCGCGAGGCCCACATCCTGACCGGTTACCTCAAGGCGCTCGACGCGCTCGACGAGGTCATCGCGCTCATCCGCCGCTCGCCCGATGTGGAAGAGGCCCGCACCGGAGTCATGGCGTTGCTCGACGTGGACGAGGTCCAGGCGACGGCGATCCTCAACCTGCAGTTGCGTCGTCTGGCGGCCCTCGAGCGCCAGAAGATCATCGACGACCACGCCGCGCTCATGGAAGAGATCAAGGACCTGCAGGGAATCCTCGCCTCGGAGTCGCGTCAGCGGTCGATCATTTCGGACGAGCTGGGCGAGGTGGTGCGCAAGTACGGCGACGATCGCCGCACCGTCATCAGTCCGTTCGACGGTGAGGTCTCCATTGAGGACCTCATCGCGGAGGAAGAGGTGGTCGTCACGATCACCCGCGGCGGCTACGCCAAGCGCACGCGTTCGGACCAGTACCGTGCGCAGCGTCGTGGCGGCAAGGGAGTGCGCGGCGCGACCCTGCGCAGCGACGACCTCGTCGACCACTTCTTCGTCACCACGACGCACCACTGGTTGCTGTTCTTCACGAATCTTGGCCGCGTCTACCGAGCCAAGGCGTACGAGCTTCCCGATGGCAGTCGCGACGCGAAGGGGCAGCACGTCGCGAATATGCTCGCGTTCCAGCCGGGCGAGCAGATCGCCCAGGTCATGGACTTGCGTCACTACACGGACAAGCCGTACCTGGTGCTCGCCACCAAGCGCGGTCTCGTCAAGAAGACCGAACTCATCGCCTACGACTCGAACCGCAGCGGTGGCCTCATCGCCATCAACCTGCGCGAGGTCGAGGGCGACGACGGCGAGATGCTTCCCGACGAGCTCGTCTCGGCGCGCCTTGTCGCTCCGGAGGACAAACTCATGCTCGTGTCTCGCAAGGGACTTTCCCTCACGTTCGAGGCGACCGACGATGCGCTGCGGCCCATGGGTCGCGCGACGTCGGGCGTCAAGGGCATGGGATTCCGCAACGACGACGAGCTGCTCGCCATGGACGTCGTGACGGAGGGCTCGTTCTCGTTTGTGGTGACCGAGGGCGGCTACGCCAAGCGCACGTCAGTGGATGAGTACCGCGTCCAGGGCCGCGGCGGGCTCGGCATCAAGGTGGCCAAGCTGCAGGATGAGCGCGGCGACCTCGTGGGCGCCCTGCTTGTCGAGGAGCACGACGAGGTCCTGGTCATCATGGAGGGCGGTAAGGTCATGCGCGCGCTCGTGAACGAGGTCCCCGCCAAGGGTCGCGACACGATGGGCGTCATCTTTGCCAAGCCGGGCAAGGGTGACCACATCATCGGCATCGCTCGCAACGTCGAGCGTCACTTGGATGCCGACGAGCCGCTTGACGCCGACGCGACCGTAGTTCCCGACGCCGGAGGAGCCACCGAGGCGTGATAGTGGCCCGGGCTGGCTTGCGGCCCG
>Ga0209429_10000265_pt1 | contig 36650 bp, 55 predicted proteins | sample BarGraNGADG00212_3_FD_184493 | JGI IMG/M metagenome (GOLD analysis project Ga0209429, IMG submission 184493) | Arctic peat soil microbial communities from Barrow, Alaska - Barrow Graham LP Ref core NGADG0004-212 (SPAdes) (version 2) | ecosystem: Environmental > Terrestrial > Soil > Wetlands >... | reverse complement strand
CATCAATTGTAGGTGTATATTCACAGATAGGTAAAACAATTTTATTCAAAGTTACACTTACAATCACAACTGCAGGAACTGCATTAGGTGCTGCCAGATTTACTTTACCAGTAACAGCTTGTACTAATGTTTATATTGGTGGTGGACGAGAAAATCAAGCGACTGCATATGCTCTTCAAGTATTCCAAGTTTCATCGACAGTCGCTGGAGTTGTTAAATACGATGGCACTACAATAATTGCCAATGGAAGAACATTAGAATGTGAAGGATTTTATCAGGCTGCCTGAAGAGATTAACTAATTATGAGTAAAACACTATGCCAGAATTAAAAGACGAAATAACCTTCAAGACATATTTTGACCAGAGAATTGCTGATTTAGAGACTAATGCAATCCAAAGATTCGATGCCCAACAGCTAGCGATTAAGGATGCTCTAGTAAATCAAGAAAAAGCTATAAATGTTGCCCTAGTAGAAAAAGAAAAAGCTATTATTAAAGCAGACCTTTTGACCGACAAACGATTTGATTCTGTCAACGAGTCTATAGCAAAAATGACTACTCAAAACTCAGAACTGTTACCTCGTGCCGAATATGTTGCCAATCACAAAGCGTTAGATGACAAGATAGTTGTTGCTACTGATGCTATCAACAGAAGTAGTGGTGATAAAAATCTATATGCTACCAACGCCTATGTTACACAAACTGTCAATCAAGCTATTAGCAGTTTAGAGACTAAGATGGAATCCATTTTGACTCCACTAGTCAATTTTGTTGCTAGCCAAAAAGGTGCAATGCAAGGTTCACAAATGACTAAGAGTGGTTTAATATCGGCAATAAGCATTACTGGTGTTATTATTGGTATAGTAGTGTTTATAGCGACAACATTTGTAAAATAAAGGAGTAAATTATGTCATATCAATATTTAACACAATACGACAGTCCTAATTTTACAGAAAGTAATGACGGTAGAGAATATATAGTCTGCCATTGGTGGGATGACCCTGCTAATAATCCATCATTTGAAGGTGTAGTAAGTCATATGCAAAACCCTAATAGTGGTGTATCAGCTCACTATGTAGCAACTGGAACAGGTCGCAGAGTGGCTTGTATGGTTAGTCCTGAAGATACTGCTTGGTGTGATGGTAATTGGTATGCTAATTCTCATTCAATCGGTATAGAATGCGACCCACGTTGCCGTGCTGAAGATTATGACGTAGTTGCTGAATTAATTGCTAATATACGTTCAGCTTATGGTGACTTACCATTAAAACGACACGGAGATATAATTCCTACTCAATGCCCTGGAAATTGGAATCTACCAAGATTAGACGCATTAGCCCGAACTAAAGACGGTTCAGGAGATTGGGGTGTAGTAACCGATATTAAACCGCCAACTCCACCCGTAGTTACACCTGAAGCACCTAAACCAATTGAACCACCAATTATTGTACCTGAACCGATAATAACGCCTGAGCCTGTCATAACCCCACCTGTAATCGTTTCTGAACCTCCAGTAGTAATAGAACCACCTATCGAGCCACCAGTCATTGTAGACCCTACAGAACAGCCTACAACGATTTGGGATACATACGATATACCACCACAATCGAACATATTTAGTTACATATTTCGTGTTATTATTAATTGGATTAAGGGCATTTTTGCCAGAAGGAAATAATATGATATTAACAATAATCTCAATCCTAGCCATTCTCTGGCTATTAGGTGTAGTATTTAGTTTTGGTGGTGGATTAATTCATCTACTACTAGTTATTATTCTAATAGTAGTAATAATCAAATTAATAAGGAGTAACTAAAATGATAACAAAGATTTCAACCATAGTATTTTTCTCCGCCATAGGTATTAACTTAATCTGGGCATTAGCCTATACCGCTTTAATAGCTGGTATCGCTGCCCTTGTCGTTGCTATTGCAATGGTATTGGAAAAGTAATATGAAAGAGTTTCTTTACAGTTTATTAAGCCGAAAGTTTTTACTAGCATTAGCAACAGCAGTTATCTGTTTCCTAAATAAAGATTGGAACGGTTTAATCGCCGTTGTATCAATCTATTGTGGGTTAAATGTTGTTGACGCTAAACTAAATACGAGTAAGTAAAATGAAAGAGATTGTATTTATAACATTAGGTATGTTACTACTAATGGTTATTGGATTTGCACTTATCAAGATTGACCAAGTTAGTTTTATTGGTCTATGGATATTCCTATTTTCCCCATTATTAGCAGTATTTGCTATGATGGTGATTAGGTATTTATAATATGGAACAAGAACTAAGACGAGAAAAGAATAACATCGAAAAGTCTTGGGAGGACCGTATTCAAGAAATGTCATTGACTGATTATTATGAATTTATGAACGAGTTGTATAATTTCTATCCTTACACTTATGAGTCATTCAAACCTGCCCTTGAAAAAGAATTGATACGCCGAGGATTAGATAAGTTAGACGAGGAATTAGACTGTGGAACGAGATTACGATAAACACCACGTGTTCGCCTGTGAGTATAAAAAGTGCCAAGAGGCACGTATTCTAAGAGGCTACAAGACGTTCCAACCATTAATGGAGTATGATTACCATCATTACGATTTACACGTCACCACAAGGCGTATACCATTGTTAGGACACTTTTCTTTACATAAGGTCATTAATGACTTTGATGAACAACCGTCAACTTTATCTAGTATTGACCTAATTATGCTTTGTATAGACAGAGTTAATAAACATCATAATTGCCCATCTGATGAAAAAGGTATAAATAATTTAGTTTTAGAATCACTTGATCAGCAAACTGATTATTTTCATTATTCAGATAAAAATTGTATATATTTACCAGTTAGATGATACAATAAAATTATGATAAATATGTTAAATCCAATCCAACGTATAAGAAGTGCAACCAGTGAAACCTATCGAATTAGGCACGGGTTTGGAATAACTATTTTACGGAATGAACGTGAGATTAAAGCCCTGTATAATTTCTGTAAAGAAGAACTAGAAGATATTGATCATATGCTATTAAATAAAGAACGTCAAGATATTTACAAAGCCACCATAGACCTGATAGACATTGGTAATAGTCAAGATTTATACAAGTTACCAGTCAAACTAGGCAAACGCAAATATTATAATCTGTTTGAATTAGTTGAAGAACATATCGGTTGGTATTGGAATTAGTGGTACAATATAATTACTTCTCTACCATGTTGTTGATAGAGTTCTTGAAGCCCCAGTGATGGGGATGATTGTTTATTTCGTGATATAATAAAAGTACGTTGTATGTTGAATACAATTGGTGTTGGACTGATTACACAGTAGTAGCACTGTTATACCCTAGGGACGCACCTGTTTGGATTGTAATATCACTTACGGGGCAAACAACTACTAGCTTTCGGGCTAGTTTTTGTTATACTTAACTCGTTTACCGGTCTTATTCTCTGTAAGGCGTGTCAGTAGTAGATTAGCGTCGTATTTAGCGACGTATTTCTATTTTAATAAACTTTGTTTTAGTTATAAGTATATTTAATCATTCTTAAAAGCCCCTATTTATTCGCTGTAAGTAGCGGGGGAGTTGATATTAAAGCCATTGTCCGAAGTAGTTGAGATTAACCTGATTAACTGATATTATTACGAGTTCTTATAATAACAATTGCGATTTGATTTATCTATTTGTTAAGGTAGCTAAGTTTATATTCACTTTATACATCGGCATAAAGGCAAGCTTGTACGATAGCCTAAAACGATGAGCCAATTTTGTAAGTTGTTTTATAGTATCACTTACTGGCATTGGTCAGCGACTCCCCAATACTATTGCATAAGTTTATGAAGTGCGTTATAATTAAAGCATTCAATAGGTGATCAAATAGAGCTTCTAAAGAGGCTCTATTACTTTCCCTCTTACTAACCAATCATTTTTCAATAAGTGATCGGCTGTATCTATAATAACTCATTTTATTAATTTATTCAACCCGATTATGGATATGTGTATTTTCTGTGTATAAATAAAACCGCCCAGACACAAATATAGTAGTATTTATTGGGCGGTTTATACTCCTGATAGGGAGTTTAAGTATTAGTAACCAATCTTTGGGAGGGCGGTTACTAATGAATATATTTGGTGCAATAAGCTTGAGTATTAAATCATTTTATAATGCTTGTCTTATACTAATTTGGATTATACTACTTATGTTTTGATTGTCAATACAAAGAAATAGTCCAGCACACGAAAGGAGATACTGGACTATTGCCTACATTCTAACATTTTATACTTTGATTATCAATATGGTTGCAAAGCACTAACGACTATGATACAATAGAGACATAATCAAGCGAAAGGATTAATATGAATCAAAGTGAAGATACATCAAAATTAGATTTAGCATTGGAGTCATTCCAAGATGAATCAGGGTTTGTCAAAGCGACAAAAGAAAACCCATTCTTAAAGAATATGTATATTGACTACAATAATGTAGTTGCTCAATGCCGACCATTCCTAAAAAAACACGGATTAAGAGTAAAACAGATATTAACTCACATAGACGGAAAGGGTGCTGTCTACACAAAACTGACACACACTGACTCACAACAATTTTATGCAGATATTGCACCACTGACCCACAAAGATAATGACCCTCAATCACAAGGCTCGGCTATTACCTATATGAAGCGATACTCATATATCGCAATGCTTGATTTATTAGTTGATGCCGATGATGACGGAAACCTAGCAAATAGTGTCGGTGCAAAAGCTGATAAAAAGCGAGATGCCGCCGAGTTCTATGCCGAAAAATCAAAACTGATTAAAGAGTTACAAGCAGAGGGTATGACATTAGATGGGATAGCCGATGCCGTCAAAAAGACATTAGGAAAAGATAAGATTGAAAACCTAGACGATATAAAGAAAATCCGTGAGGTTAAATAATGGAAGCCGAACAACGAACTGAAGAATGGTTTGAAAATCGTTTAGGAAAAGCCACTGCTAGTAATTTTAACGATATAATGTCCACGATTAAAACTGGATATAGTGCCAGTCGTAAAAACTATCGAGCCAAATTAGTAATCGAGCGACTAACTAACGAGCGACAAGATACATATAAAAGTGCCGAAATGCAATGGGGAATCGATAATGAGCCAACAGCACGGCTCGCCTATGAAGCCGAAACAGGCGATGTAGTTACTGACGCACCTTTTGTCCAACACACGCTCCTAGAGGCTGGTGCATCGCCTGACGGGTATATAAATGATGACGGAGTGCTTGAAATCAAATGCCCTAACTCGGCTACACATATTGAAACACTTGCTAGTAAGAAGATACCTAGACAATACATTGCACAAGTCCAAGGGCAGATGTGGATTACTGGTCGAAAATACGCCAAGTTTGTAAGTTTTGACCCTCGTATGCCAATCAACGCTCAAATGATAATAATAGATGTTCCACGAGATGACGCATATATCGAACGACTAGAAAAAGAGGTTGTTTCATTCCTTGAAGAAGTCGAGGCTGAAACAGAGTTTGTGAAATTATATGAATGACGATAAAATAATCACAATCCCCTGCACACTTGATCGTTACAACCGAAAAAAAGACCGAAGTGTTACGCTATCATTCACAAGTCTTTTAGAAATAAGCAATGAAGATTTTAGCGTAATAGACACATACCATCAACAGTCGGGTAATTTGTTATTCAAGAGAAACGCATTTACTAACGAAGATATTCCCGAAGAAGACGTTGAGACTGATATTGCAAAATCACAGTCTACGCAAACCCGTGATGCCCTGTGGGTGCTATATCGAGCGAGAGGCGGAAATGGTGCAGATAAAGACAACTGGAATATATTTTACCGCAAACAAATGCAACTGTTCAAAGCACGAATATTAGAAGAAGTAAGACTAATTGAGGAGACAAAATAATGACCCTAGAACAAAACCTATCCAACCTAACTAACGAAAACCTATTAGAATCTCTATTGCTGGATAAGCAAGCGTTTACTTTGCAGCGAGTAGGGAGAAGAAATATGACAGCACTTGAATTGTGGACTGCGTGGTTGGAGGAATAATATGACAGATGAATCTTTAAGAGATGAAGTAGAAATAAAACTAATATGGCTAACACATACATTACGAGATTCTGAAAAGAAAAACTTAGAGGATTGTGCAATGGAATTAGTGTTAGAGAATAAATATATAGACATAGATAGAGAACGCATCGCTTTTAACAAAGGTATTATGTGGACTACTGAATATCTATACCCAAGATTAAACTCTAGGATGGATAATAAAAATGAGCCAAAACAATAAGACTTGTCAAATATGTGGTGGGCTAGGACACTCAAAGTTCTACTGTAAAAAGCGTATCCAAAAACCTATTAAGAAAACACCAATCAAAAAGACGGTTAAGCCTAAGAAACAGAAGTCAGACCGATCTAACGCAAAAGATGACGCTTGGGGTTGATATATGAACAAAATAGGCGTATTATTAGTATATGGCTACAAAAGAATCTTATCAGAAACATAGGATAGAACGTCTTGCGAGGATGCGAGAATACTATCAGTTGAATAAAGAACGCATAAAAGAATATTCTAGGAATTATCACGCTAATAATAAAAACGACCCAGTATTTCAAGGTAAATACAAAGATAGAACCAGACAGAACTATATCAGGAATCGGGAAAGAATATTATCTCAGAGTAAAAATAGGTGGTTAAAGCAAAGGATAGCACTATTAGAACAAGTTGGCGGCGGGAGATGTGCGATGTGTGGGTTTAGCGATATTAGAGCGCTTCAAATCGACCACATAGACGGTGGCGGGACTTCAGAAGTAAGAAATAGTAAGTTTAGATCACCATTACGATATGCTCAACATATTTTACTTAACCCAAATAAATATCAGGTACTTTGTGCTAATTGTAACTGGATAAAAAGGTGTGAGAATAATGAATACAAAAAACAATAGGGCTAAATCAAAACTAGCGGCTTGGGACGCATTTAGCATTTACATACGCACAAGAGATTGTATAAGATTTACAGGCGACCCGACACAAGGTAAATGTGTTACTTGTAATAGGTATTATCCGTTTAAGCAATTACAGGCAGGACATTTCATACAGGGTAGGGGCAATTCTGTTCTGTTCGATGAGCGATTAGTTTATAGCCAGTGTGTAGGCTGTAATGGCAATCCGCCATACGGCAAAGGTGGCAACTATGTTGAGTATTTTAGGTTTATGATAGATGAAGTCGGACTAGAAAAGATAGACGAGTTCAGGGCATTAAAGAACACTACAAAGGTTTATAAAGAGTTCCATTTTAACGAATTAAAAGATTTTTACACCTTAAAAACAAAAGAGTTATTAAATAAGTATTGACATTATGCAAGCACTAGCGTATAGTGATATGTAGACCAATACGAAAGGTCGAAAAGCGAAGAGAACGGATAGAAATCAGACCCCAAGCCAATGTCATAAGGCAATCTCAAAGCTTTTAGAAAAAATCAAAACATTAAAAGCCTTCGGGCAGAAAAGGAGACAGCAATGTCAAAAAAAGAAAAAACCGTAACAGAACCAGTAATGGTTGACCTGAAAGAATACAACAAAAAAATACGCAAAATGGTGTTTATCATCGTAGCAAGTTTAATTGTTGGCGGCGTTATAGCTTGGTTTGGTCGTGGCTTACTTGATAGCACAATTAACAGCGAAGTTATCAAACAAGTTTCACAGTTAAAATAATCAAGCCACTTAAAGCACCTGTAGTGGTCTTAGAACAAAAGGTGAGTACATTATCGGTTATTGAACCAGAAGTGCCTCAAATCGCCCAGAAAGTGGTAAATACGGGTAATTGTGAGCAATATCGTAGCCTAGTCAGCCAGTATGACTGGAACGCCGATATTATGCTTGCAATTATGCGTGGAGAATCGAATTGTAATAGTTCGAGTATAAATTGGGCGGACGGTCATAACGGATGTTCTGGCTCGTTTGGCGTTTTACAAATTGCCTGCATACATTTTAGCGGCGATCAAGACAAATTAGACCCATCAACAAATATAGCCGTAGCCTATCAAGTTTGGAAGCGTGGCGGATATTCACCTTGGACAATTTTTTCATCGGGGGCATATCTACAATATATGTAAATGGCACTTTCTGCGGGGAGTGCTATTTCATTGTTGACTAACCACTAACGAACGAGTATAATAAGATACATAATCAAAGCGAAAGGATTACAAAATGAAAATATCAATATCAATCATAACAGACAGTACAATTATTAAAGTACATAGTCTATCAAAAGCTGTAAGAAAAAACCTAGCAAGCGACCCTAACTATTATTACGACCAGTTCGACCCACAACCAGGGGGCGACTGGAGCGGTGCAGATGGGGGAGATAGGTAATATGAAGATTATAGTTACATTTGTACCTAGCTATTGGAAATGTGTTGAATGGACACGCTGGCACAGTAAAAGCCTAAAAGAAAATTGGGACTGGTCATATAATAATCAGTTTATAGCGACAACATGGGAGTAGTTATGATCCAATCAACCTCACAAGAAGCCTATGATACGATATTCGGTAAACTAGGGAATAGACAACACGAGGTGTTTACTTGTCTAAGGTTGATAGAACCAGCCTGTAATAAAGCAATCGCCGCACAATTAAGTTTACCTATCAACGAAGTCACGCCTCGGATCAACGAGCTAAGGTATAAGGGCGTAGTTGAAGAAGCGTTTAAGGCCAAATATGATGGCCACAAAGTTATTTATTGGCAGATTAAACATCCAGAGATTAGCTGGATACAAAAGGAACTAATTTAATAAGGAGTAATAGAAATGGTAAAAATTAAAACCCAAGCACAATACGACAAAATTAAAAGTAATTTCTCAGGCAGTATTGAAATTATCGGTGGCTCAGAATACGACCGTATAAAAGTCAACCGTAATTTTGAAAACGCAGAGCAATCAATATGCGAGCAGGCGTACGCAGACATCTGCGGTAGTTCCACAGTTAAGAACATCTACGATAGTGCCACAGTTAAGAACATCTACGATAGTGCCACAGTTGAGAACATCTACGGTAGTGCCACAGTTGAGTACATCTGCGGTAGTGCCACAGTTAAGAACATCTACGATAGTGCCACAGTTAAGAACATCTACGATAGTGCCACAGTTAAGAACATCTACGATAGTGCCACAGTTAAGAACATCTACGATAGTGCCACAGTTGAGAACATCTACGGTAGTGCCACAGTTGAGAACATCTACGGTAGTGCCACAGTTGAGTACATCTGCGATAGTGCCACAGTTAAGAACATCTACGATAGTGCCAAACTATTATTAGTGTCTGGATTAGCATCTGTTCTAATGATTACAGGTAACGCCTCGGTAACAACAGCAGGTTTTAATATAGTGCGGACATATACTGACGAAACTAAAACATCACTGAAACTATCTAAAAATACAACCTTAATAAAATTAGATAGAAGTATTACACAACCTACTACCTTTGATGGTTTTAAACAAATGTACCCTACGGTTGTAAAAGGTACAAAAACAATAATGTACAAAGCAGTCCATAAAGATGGTGATAAATATTTCTCGGATTATGATAAATCATTCACTTACGAGATAGGTAAAAAAATAACAGGCATCGTTAAAGGAAAAGAAAGCTGTAACCAAGGATTACACATTTCTTATAAATGGTGGGCTATAAGATTCGGTAGTGGTTGGGATAATATGGCATTACTAGAGTGTGAGGTCGCAATAAAAAACATAGTAGTTTCATCGGATACTGACGGAAAAGTACGGACATCTGAATTAAAAGTTATTCGTGAAGTGCCTGAAAGCGAGTGGTAATGATAATAATAAACGGATTTGTAACCCAATTAGACAAAGGTGAGTACCTTATAGTTGGTACTAACGGACTAGGACATCATCTAGGTGGTGCAGCACAAACGGCCCACAAGTATTTTGGTGCAGTCTGGGGCGAGTCAAGAGGCATATTAGGATCTAACTCATACGGAATAGTAACCCTAGATAGAAGAATGAATAAACTATCAATAGGCGAAATCAGGGTACAGATACCACATCTAATTAAAATCGCTAATGAAAATCCAGAGTTAAAGTTCTACCTTACCCCGATAGGAACTGGAATTGCAGGATTTACCTACGAAGAGATAGAGCCATTATTTAACAAATTACCAGGCAACATAATAAAAGTAGGATGGAGAAAATAATATGGTTATACAAGTAAAGCAACCAGTATCAGAAGCTAAACTAATCCAACTAAGACGCATAAGCAAGTTACCTCGCCCCAACGGCGGCAAGACAGGTTTTTATAACAACCCAGAGAAAGCAAAACTCTGCGGACGGATTGGTGGATTAACTAAAAGAAAGGCAATCTAATGACTAAATATCAAATTATGACAACTAACGGGCTAAGAGATTTAGTAAACCACAACACTTGGTATACGCCTAGCGGAAACTACTGGAAAGTGGTTGATAGCGGTATTCTGGGTGGTCAGGTATTATACGATGAGAAAACAGAGAAAATATACGGTATTGCGTTCAAAGAGATAACTAGCGTCAACCAAAGATTTATACATAAAGTAAAAGATGATTTACTAATGGCAGAAGCTCGTAAAAAGATGACACTACAACAAGCAAAGGATATATTAAAGTTATGACTACCCTAGAACCTAAAAAATTAACTAATAAGGAGAAATAATCAAATGAGGACAAATATCGAAACAAGAATTAAAAAGATTGAAAACGAACTTGAGAAAATCAAAAACGACCTAAAACCAGAAACCACTTGGACAAAAAATGGAGACCTAGAATGGTCAGAAAACCTTGGCGAGATGGATTGGTATGATGCAGTTAAGGTTTGTGAAGAGTTGGGCGGTAGATTACCAGAACGCTGGGAAATTATTAAAGTAATTGACGAAGGTCACAACTTTGATGTCTCTTCGGGCTACTTCTGGTCGGCGACGGAGTACAGTAGCACGGCTGCGTGGTACGTGTACCTCAGCTTTGGCTTCACGAGCTACTATACTAAGACGAATACGTACCAAGTGCGATGTGTCAGGTAGTGAAATTGGATTATTTAATTATTTCGGTAAGTCGGAAGATAAACTAAAAATAAGGAGTTGTAATGAACGAATCAGAACCTAATAAAAGAGATGGATTAAAAGAAAAGATAGACACAATACTATGGCATCTATCAATTATTACTACTGGGCAGCCAGACGATGAATGGATAGGTGATTGTGTAAAAGTTGCTAATGAAGATATTACAGAACTATTTGATACCTACACTCAAGCAGAGTGCGAAAAAGTTAAAAAAGAAGCATACGATAGTATGTATGAAGAAGCTAGAATAATGGGTAAATCAGTTGATGAAATCTGCACTATATTATGTGGGCTAGATTTGGAACGGATAACTGATATTAAGGTTACAATGAGCAATCTTGGTAAATTGTATAAAAAGCTAGAAGAAGATATGCACGATGCAACTCAAAAAGCTATAAATAAATCATTTGATGATGTGTTAAAACGAGCTAACATCAACCAATTAAAAGACAGTAAGGAGATAGAATAATGCGTAAACTAAAATTGCCCGAAGATTGGATAGATATAAGTAGTCTTGGTGTGATAATAAATTACGCTGAATTAACTAAACTATGTAAAGCAAATGGTCTTAACGCAGGTAATGTATCGTATATAATAGATAGACTAGTGACAAATACTCACAGAATGATAAATGAAATTACTGATGACGAGGGTCAACTCTAATGTCAAATAAACTAATAACTAATACGGAGGAAGTATAATATGCCTAGTTACGCTCTACCTACAGGTATATTAGAAGAACCCATTAAAACTATTGAAAGATTTTGTAAAAAGATAACCATTACCGATGGATGTTGGCACTTCTCAAATCCAGCTAAATCTGGATACTGTCGTTTCACAATAAATAAAAGACCTAAAACTGCTCACAGAATTATGGTTGAACTTGTGAGCGGAGTTGTTCCTGATAAACATCTACAAATAGACCATTTATGCCGAAACAGGTCGTGCGTCAATCCAAAACACCTAGAATTAGTTACCTCATCAGAAAATGTATTTAGGGGTATCAGCCCAATAGCGGTTAATAAAAAGAGTACAGAATGCAGACACGGACATAAATTAGATGATGCCAACACCAGAATATATTATTGGAAAGGAAACAAACATCGTTCTTGTCGAGAATGTGGTCGTAGGCTCGAACGAGAGTATCAATATAAAAAATACCACGAACTAAAGAAAGGGATTAAAGTAGTATGAATGATATAGTAAAAGCTAAAATAGACCTGGCAGCACACAAAGTAGCACCGTTATTTAAGTTGTTTGGGTGGACTTGGGTAAATGAAAAACCTGACTATAACGAGATATACCAACACATCTACGATTTAGTAGAGGAAATATTATCGAAACCTGATACTGAACTTATATCTTGTGGTCGTATAACTGTTAGAAAATGTAATGACGGTATGACTGATAGCATTGAAATATCCCTTGATTTAGAAACTATATATGAATATGAGTTTAAGGAGAAATCTAATGACTAACCAACCTAACACAGAAGATGGTAATGAATGGATAGATAATATATTAGACAAATATTTTAATGATGGTGGTGGCTGGAATGGTAATGGAAAAGAAGCTATCCTAAACTATATTCAATCTAACTATATTCTAAAATCAGATGTAGAGAGGATAATAGGCGAAGATGAAAAGATATTAGTCAGACCTGAACCAATGCAAGGAATAGATAACCTATGGCTACAGGGCAGGGCAGAGGGCGATTTTACTGGCAGGAATGAATTAAGAGCAGAACAACGAAAAAAACTTAATAAATTGATGTTATAATTAGATAGCACCTTAGAAGCTGAAACAACCAGCACACAACAACTTAACAAAAGGATATATATTTGTACGAAACAAATCAACTTCAAATTAAAATTTGAAGTTCAAAACGGATTACGAGAGATTAAACGAGAATTGAAAAAACGGACAATAAGATAGTTACAGTTACCAAAATACGCTAGATCGTATGAACCATAACATTTACCTGTTGGTAGCCTGAACTATGATAAAAGTATTGACAATAAAGCAATAGTATGATAGAATGTATACAGGTTGATATGAATGAACTATGCGTAATATCAACTAATTCGGTAAATGGTCTACTATAAAAGATTGCGTAGCTGAATAATTATAGAAACTTAATAGATCCTATCAAAGGGGTCTATTTATTTTTAAGCGAAAGTAGTATAATATAGATATATGGGCGAAACTAAAATTGGAAGACCTACAAGCTACACACCGGAGATTATAGACTCGGTGAATAATTACCTTGAGATTTCTACAGATACTACTGAATTATTAGGAGAACATAGACCTATTGTAGTTAATCACGTTAATCTACCAAGCATAGAGGGATTAGCCTTATATTTAGGAATTAACAAGGATACTATTTACGAATGGGAGAAGATACACCCTGAGTTTTCCGACGTTATTACACGTGTGCGTAACTCTCAAGCTCAGCGTTTAATCAACTGTGGACTGTCTGGATCATATAATCCACAGATAGCTAAGGTGTTATTAACTAAGCACGGATACATAGACAGACAAGACGTTACTACTAATAACAAGGATTTGCCTAGCCCGATTCTTGGTGGCTTAAGCCGAACTAATATCAACGATGATATAATTGACAATTAAAAAAGGGCATTGGGATGTCATATTCACAGCCCAGTACCAATTATAGCCAAAATAACTATACTGGGATGATATAAATGAAGTATATTGAGACTACAGCCACAAACAAACTAATCAAACTACAACGCAGAATAAAAGGCGTAGCTGGTGGTACGAGTGCCGGTAAGACAATCTCAATCATTCAAATCCTCATAGATAAAGCCCAATCAGACAAACGACCTACCCTTACTTCAATAATGAGTGAATCAATGCCCCACCTAAAGCGTGGCTGTATCAGGGACTTCCTGGACATAATGGAAGACACCGGTTACTTTAAACCTGAGTTATGGAACAAGACAGACTTTACTTATACATTTGAATCAGGAAGTAAGATAGAGTTTTTCTCACTAGATATGCCGCATAAGGTTCGTGGTCCAAGACGAGATAGGGGATTTATTAACGAAGCTAACAACATACCAAAAGAAACATTTGAACAATTAGAGGTTCGTACTAAAGAGGAGATGTGGCTTGACTGGAATCCAACTAATTCTTTTTGGTTCTATGATGATCTAATACAACGACCAGATGTTGACTTTATTATCCTAACTTATAAGGATAACGAGGGATTAGCTAAATCTATTGTAGAATCTATTGAAGCTCGTATGGGCAATAAGAACTGGTGGACTGTTTATGGTCTTGGTCAATTGGGTGAAGTCGAGGGTAAAATATTTAAGGACTGGCAGATAATTGACACGATACCACACGAAGCCCGGTTAGAACGATATGGATTAGACTTTGGTTATTCTAATGATCCTACATCTATTGTGGCTATATACTATTACAATGGTGGTTACATACTCGACGAAGTATGCTACCAAAAAGGATTAAGCAATAAACAGATAGTAGACATCATTAAGAATCAACCATCTGCACTTATAATGGCTGATTCAGCCGAGCCTAAGAGTATTGATGAGATTAAATTATATGGTGTAAACATACTACCTTGTATTAAAGGACAGGGTTCAGTTAATCAGGGTATTCAATACGTTCAAGACCAACGTATAAGTATTACGCAGCGTTCTGTTAATGGTATTAAAGAATACCGTAATTATATGTGGGACACTGACCGAGATGGAAATATACTAAACAAACCGATTGATTTATGGAATCACTTCTTAGATTCTGTTCGATACGGTTTTGATGGACTTCGTGGCACCACGACTGTTATACACGCTCATAAGCCTAAAGATATGTTACAGAGGAAGAACATGAATAGATAGGGTGGGTATTATTAGTGCTGGGACATAGCATTAACGCTCTGTATCCGAACCCAGCACTATTTATAATTACACTATTGCATAAGCGAGTTATATAGTATAATACAATTATCGGATACGGGCTAAGGAAATAGAATGGATAATAAATCAACACAATCTAAGCCCGACACTTTAAACCAAGTAATTAATGACTTTGACTCATCGTGGGAATATACTCAAGGTGCTTGGCATAATCGCTGGCAGAATAATCAATTCCTTTATAATGGTAACCGTATTAAACGTGGTTATGTTGGTATTACTGATACGTTTGTTCCTATGTCATTCTCTACTGTTGAAACACTTACATCTGGATTGTTTGGTTCTAAACCTAAGTTTGCTTTTCTAGCACCACAAGAGAAACAAGACCAACCAACTGATATTCTTAATTCATTACTAGATTATTACTGGGATAAAGACCAATGGTCACTTAAAATTATTAACACAGGTCGTAATATGTTTAAACTTGGAACGGCTGTTGATTACTTCTTTTGGGATAAAGACCACCCACGCCTATTAAATGTTCCTATTAGGGATTTCTTTATCAGCCCTACTGCTTCTTCATTAGATGAATATTGCACAGGTTTCTGTGGTCGACGCTTCTTAACTACTAAAGAGGAACTAGAATCATTTGAGATTGTAGACTTTAACAAAAAGCTAGACCTTGATGGTAATTATCCAATGAAAAAGAAATATACTAATCTTGAACAGATTATAGATGGTACAAAAGGCGAGAATACAGATAAACAAGAGAAAGACCTTTGGTACGGATCAACAGTAAGCGAACCTAATACTAAGCAGATTGAAGTTATTGAATACTGGACAGTAGATAAGACTATATCAGTAGCCAATCGTATGGTTGTTATTGAAGACTCCGAGAATTACTATAAGTCTAAAGATCGTGCCAATGGTTCAAAGTATCCACAAGGTCTATTACCTTTTGCTGATGCTAGGGATTATGTAGATGAATCACTATTCTATGCCAAAGGTGAACTTGATATTATAGGTGACGAGCAAGAACTGCTAAATGATATTACAAATCAGAACATTGATTCTATCACCTATACTTTAAACCAGATGTATACACTTGACCCTAAGTATGCCCATTTATTAGGTGAGATTGAGAACTTACCAGGTGCAGTTTACCCAGTAGAAGCCAATGCTTTACAACCTATTCAACAACGACCAATCCCACCTGATGCTTTCCTTGAGAGACAAAACATCAAGAATGAGATTCGTGAAACTACTGCGTCAAGTGAAGTAGTTAAAGGTGTAAATCAACAAGGTGGTAAATCTACTGCTACTGAGATTAATGCTCAAGTTGCTGGTGCTGGTATGAGGTTTGGTCTAAAGGTTACACAGATTGAGAACGGTTACTTCTACCGTATGGCTAAGATTGTCTTTAGAATGATACAACTATATGTCACTGAACCTATGATGGTTCGTATTATAGGTAAAGACGGTGCAAGATGGGAACAATTTGACCCAGCAGAGTTTGATGGCGATTATGAACCACGAGTGCAACTTGAGGCAACTATTAACAATGAGAAACAACAAGACATTAATATAATGAAAGAAATGTTTGGTGCATTACTAGGAGACCCAGATATTAACCAACTTGAACTAAAGAAGATGATGTTATCTAAAGGTTTTGACCTTGACCCAGACGAAGTAGAAACTCTTATTGCTAAACCCCAGGATATGGGCGGTATGCCACCTGAGATGGCTGGAATGATACCTGAAATGGGAGGACAACCTGGTATGGGACAAGCACCAATGCAACCACCAGCACCAGACCCAGCACAGATGATGGCTGAGCAGAAAATGACACAAGCAGATGAAAAACACAATGTTGATTTGGCTATGAAAGTCCAGAAATTACAAGAGATGCGAGCAAAGGCAGGTATGTAATGAACCAGGAACAACTAAAACCTGCTTATGACCAATTCTTTTATAAAAGTGATGCCGGCCGTCATTTCCTAGCGGCTGTAACTATTATTATAGATAATTACCATAAACAGGCAGAGCAATTACCAGAGTTTTCTAGGGATTTGGTCCAATCAGCAAAAGGTTGTAGAGAAGTATTAAATCATATAACAAGTGTTACAACAGTAATGAAGAAAGGTAAGTCTATCGAGTAATCATTCCTGACAGTGGTTCGGCAATATTATTAACACTAGCCCGTGTTGAAATCCGAACTACTGTCAGGGCTGGTGACTAAAAGAAAGGTACAAGATGGAAGAAACAACCACAACCAACGCTCCTGTTGATACTGGCGAAGTTCAGACTGTTCAAGGCATCGCTATTGATGACCAAGGACAGGCAATTTCACAACCAGACGACACAGAATCAGCGTCGGCGGCAGTCGAAACCACCGAGACCGAGAACACACAGGAAGCAACAAGTGAGCCGTCTGATGAAGACGAACAACTTACGAAGTTTGCTACCGCTAAAGGTGTTACTCTCGACAGCGACAACGCTAAGAAATTAGCTAAAATGGCAATGAATGCCGAAAAAGCAATGCACAACAAAGCAACTAAGGCAAGCGAGCTAGAACGCACGATGTCATCTATGGGTGACGAGGCAGCACAAAGGCAAGCTAATGCAACAGGTGATAATCCAGAAGTTCTAAAAAGACTAATGAGTATGGAGGTTAAATCTTCTATTCGTGATTTTTGGGACGCTAACCCAGATGCACAGCAATATGAATCAGAAATGGCTCGTATCGCTACAGAAGCGGGATTATATGGAACACCAGAAGCTATCTTAAAAGCTAGTTATGCAATGGCGGCACAAAGTAACCAAGGAGCTGTAAAGTCACAAGGGAAACGAGAAGCACTCGAATCTCTAGCCCATAAGCAACAAGCCGCAGTACCCACCGGTAATGCTGTAACTTCGTCTATGACAAGTAACACTATTACCCCGCAAAATGTTACTCAAATGGTAGATACCCACGACCAGAAATGGTTTGAATCTAACTACGATGCGATTAATAGGGCTATGCGTGGCTAATTAACCTTTAAGAAAGAAGAATTAACAATATGACAGTAACAGGAGCATACGGATCAGGAAACGTCGGTATTACAGGCACAGTTGCCAATGTATTCCGACCAAACATTTGGAGCAAAGAAGCATTAATGTTTGTTAAATCAAACTTAGTACTTTTACCTCTTATTAAACACTACGATGCAGATGTACAATCAAGCGGTCAGACTTTGGAAATTCCAAACGTTTCAGCTATCTCTGCAAACCCTAAAACTGCTAACACAGTAGTTACATTGAACTACAACACGGAAACTAAGACAACAATCACTTTGAACCAACATTATGAGAGTTCATTCATCGTAGAAGACTTGGCTAAAATTCAATCAGCTTACGAATTGCGAAGTGACTACACACAAGCTGCTGCTTATGCAATCGCCGAAAAAGTTGATGGTGCAATCGCAACAGGTATGACCACAGCATTCACCAAGTACGGTGCTTACGGTACAGCATTAAGTGATAACTTAATCTTGACAGTAAACCGTTACCTAAGTGAGAACAAAGCTCCTCGAAGTGATCGTTCAATTGTTGTTCACCCTAAAGGTGAAGCAGAACTATTAGCAATCGACAAGTATGTACGCTACGATTCCCTAGGTGTCGGCGGTACTGCTAACAGTATTGCAAGCGGTCAAATCGGAAGCATTTACGGTGCTAAAGTATTTATGAGCCAGAACCTAGTTTATCTAGATACTGCAACTGATGAATACAATCACTTGTTCTTCCACAAAGACGCTTGGGCAGTTGCTATGCAGCTACAACCTCGCACACAAGCTCAATACAAACAAGAATATCTAGGTTGGTTAGTAACAGTCGATGTACTTTTTGGGCATACTCAGTTAAGAAGTGGTTTTGGTTTCGTACTAAAATCATAGTTAACAGATATGTTTATGCAATTAGAACCCTACGGGGTTCTTTTTGTTTACTTAAATATGTTGATGTGCTAATATAGTTATATAGTATAAGGAGATTACCTATGATATTAAAATTAACACAAGGCAAAGTAGCAATAATAGACGATATAGATAGTAATGATTTGAAGTGGTATTTTGGTACTAATGGCTATGCACAAAGAAAGCCAAGAAATACAAAAGCCCTACTGCTTCACCGTTATGTTATGTCTAGAAAATTGGGTCGTGAACTAACGTCTAAAGAATATGTTGATCATATATCTGGCGTTAAGTTAGATTGCACTAGAGGTAATCTAAGGTTATGCACAATGTCTCAAAACTTAGCCAACGCTAAATTGCGTGTTGATAATAAGAGCGGCCATCGTGGTGTGTTATTAGACAAACGAAATGGTCATTATACAGCACATGTATATGTCAATTGTAAGAAGTCTCACTTAGGCTCATTTAAGACGCTAGAAGAAGCTATCAAGGCTAGACGCGATAAAGAACTAAAAATGTATGGGTCGTTTGTAATCGGTGGCCAAAGAACGTAGTTTTGTGGTATAATGTAACTACAAGGAGAAAATTATGGCACAACTAATTAAACCAGACGCAATCGGGGACACACCAAAACAAATAGAGGACAAGACTAGGGCATTACCTGCCAATCAGGGTCTTAATGACAATGATATGTGGGTGAAAATAGATACTGAAATAGCATCAGCTAAGACTGCTAATAAGTTTCGTAATGTTGAAGATTATCCAGTATCAGGTACTAACAACAAGCACGGTAAAAAGTAATGGGTAAAACTAAAGATTTTGGAAAGAAGAACAAAGGCGGTAAACTAGACTTGCCAACGCAGCTTAAAACACCTGCAAGCCTTATCAAAAGACTTAAGAGAAAGACACCTGAACAGAACTAAGATTAGCCCTACGGGGCTATTTCTTTTATATATAGTTGTTGTATAAAAAGTTACACTTATTTTAACCTAAAGTGGTATAATAGAACTATATAAATAAGGAGTAACAGATGAAAAGTCCACTAGCAGTAGACAAAGCAACAGTTAAAGAGTTCAAAATACCTAAGAATATTGAACTTCACCCACGCCAAAAGATTGCGTTCCTTGAGGCACAATTACACGAACTTAAAGCAGCACAATGGCGAGCAAGGGTAGATGTTATCCACGCTGTACGCCTTACTGAGAGTCCTATTGAAGCCCTAAAGAATAAAGGTTTCCAGAATATGACTGAATCAAAGAACCAAGTCAATCAGTTCACAGGTGGTATTGAGATGATCCAAAAGCTGATTGATGAGTTACGAGCAGAGAACCCTGATATGGGTTTAATCACACCTGCTGATGATATAGAGGGTTAAAGTGAAAGAACGAAATACTCTAGGGGTAATATTACCATCTAGGGGACTTATGTTCTCAAAAACATTTGAAGAATTACTTGGTGAGTTAGAAGACTTCGATTATAAGATATTTTGGTCTCATAGTAAGCCACTACCTCAATGCTTTGAAGACCCCACGACTGAGATATTAAAAGATGATAGCATTTACGCAGTTCTAATATGCGAAGACGATATGATAATACCTAAAGGCATACTTAAAAAGATGTTCGCACAGAATTATCCAGTTGTTGCGTTAGACTACCCGTTTCAGCAAGACGGTGATTCAACCTGTTTACACGACCCACAGGGATTTGCGTTCTGGACTGGCACAGGATTCATCTTAATTGCTAGAGAGGTCTTAGAGAGCCTAGAAAAGCCTATATGGCGGACTAATAGGACATTTGACCCATTCATTGATACTGATACGATACATTTCTGGCCACGAAACCTAACTGAAGTGTTCTATGGACTACACGACCTTAACTTTGGTATGGTTCTTTACTCGGCTGGTATGCCTATTATGGTAATGGATGAAACAGCAGGACAAAGAAAGTTAGTTAAACTTGGTGAAGCACATTCTAATAATGGATCACACGATATTAAAGACCTTACAATAGTAGGTAGAGACCTTGTATCTGGTATGATTACACCTGAAAACTCTGAGATGTTTAGAGGTGCTATGAATAGAGTCCGTAATGTAAAGTTTTGGGAAGATATACCACCGTTTATTTCTTATGATGAAAATAATCAACCTTATTTAAACGATGGGAGGAAATATGAAGTCGTACGCTAATAAAGGTATTAAAGTTGGAGTTATCTTACCTAGCCGTGGCTTAATGTTCTCAAGGACCGCCGAAGAACTACTAGATAACTTAAAAGGTATTCCATATATCATTTACTTTGCTCATGGACTACCTATTCCATCGTGTTTTGAAGAACCCACCGAAAGGGCGTTAGAAAACGGCACAATCACTCATTTATGGTTCTGTGAAGATGATATGGTTCTACCAGTTACGATACTAAAAGATATGTTAGATATAGATAAAGCCGTAGTTACAGTTAATTACCCAACATCAGCAAAAGGTAACTGTGCTATATTAACTGTTAAAAATAGGATAGTTTACGGTGGAACTGGTTGCACATTAGTTAAGCGAGAAGTATTTGACGAACTATCCAAGCCTTATTTTAGGTCAGATATAGTATGGTCTCCTAGAAATATGGGTAGTCATATTAAATTCGTTGGAATTAAACCACAAACATTAGATGGTTATGGATTCCACGATGTTAATTTCTTCATAAATATTTATAAGTTGAATATACCAGTCCATAAACTAAAATATAATATTAAACAACGCAAATTAGTATCATTAGGTCAAGCTGGTTCTAATAACGGTGCTCATAAAATAGAGATATGGACTAAGTGCGAAAAAGATAGGTTCTTTTCGTTGAGTAAAAATCTACCAGTAATTGAGACAGGTAATCTTACTACAGTGGTAGTCAATGGTAATGAAATACTACTAGGTAAAGCACACGCTCGTAAATTAATAAAACTTAAAATGGCTACTAATCAACCAAAACGATATGTAACTATAGATGATAGTGAGGTTCTATGAAATCAGTCGCAAGAAAAACTAATTCAGGGTTTACTTTAAGTTTTACTGATGAACCTAATAAATATGGAATTAGTCTACTTATAGTGCTAATTACTTTTAATCGCCTAGCTTATACGAAAAAAACTTTACGTTATTTATGGGATACAATCCAAGTTCCACATTATTTAATAATAGTTGATAATGACTCAACTGACGGAACTAAAGAGTACCTTAAGACACTAGAGGGTAGAAACAAAGTTGATCTAGTTATTTATAACGATGAAAACCTATACCCAGGTGCTGCAACAAACATAGGTTGGGGAACAGGTATCAAACTATACCCAGAAGCAACCCACTTAATGAGACTTGATAATGATATGGAATTAAAGTCTGGTTGGGATATTAACGCTGAAAGCTATTTTAAAGCTATTCCAGAGCTTGGACAACTAGGACTTGACCACGAAGCCATTGAAACACCAAAAGCAATACTCCGTGAAATGTATATTAATGGAAAGTGTCTGAACCCGTGGCCTGGTTGTGTTGGTGGTCCTAATATAATTAAACGAGAGATATTTGACGCTGGTCTTAGATATGAACCTTATAAATGGAATGATGGTCGTAAATCTGCTTTACAAGAAGATTCAATATTCAGTCGATTAATACAGTATCACGGTTATTTATCTGGTCATATGACAGAAGACTTGGCTAGAACATTTGCTAATAAAGATAATTGGTGCGATTACAAGGATTATTATATTAAAACTATGGGCGACAGGGGATATGTAGCTCAAGTAGAAAGCATAAATGAGAAATAATGAGTAAAAAAACAGTTCTTTGTACTGGTGTCTGCGGAAGTATAGGTATTCACCTAGTAGCACATATAATGAAAAATACTGATTGGGATATTATCGGGATAGATTCATTCCAACATAAAGGCTATAAAGATAGACTTGACTTTACATTAAAAGAACACCCAGAGTGGTCCTCACGAATAAAAACTATTGCTCATAACTTAACTTGTCCTATCAATCCTGCTATGAAAAAAGAAATAGGCGATATAGATTACATTATTCATTTAGCGGCTATGTCAGATGTATTTTTCTCTGTAGAGAATCCTGTTTGGGTGATTAAAAACAATATAGAATCAACTTTAGTAATGCTTGAATATGCTAAGGAAACACCACACGAAGCGTTTATATATTTCTCAACAGATGAAGTTTACGGTGCAGTTGAGACTCCACGAATAGGGCATAAAGAATGGGAGACACACCGACCAAGTAACGCTTATTCGGCCTCTAAAGCTGCCTCAGAAGATATTTGTTACTGTTATTGGCGTTCAGGCGATGTAAAGCTAATTATTACGAATACTATGAATAATTACTCCGAAATGCAATCAAGTTCAAAGTTCCCAGTAATGGTTCAGAAAGCACTCAATGAAGATAAGTTTGTAACTATTCACGGAAACGAAAAAGAGATAGGTACACGCTTCTATATTCACTCTAGGAACGCATCAGATGCCCTGCTTTACATTTTAAGGGAACTACCAGTACATAAACACGAAACAGGTAAAATAGACGACCCAGACCGTTATAACATAGTAGGTGATGTTTGTTTAGATAACTTAGAACTAGCTAAGAAGATAGCCGATATTATGGGTAAACCATTAAATTATAGGATGCAAGATTTCCACGCAAGTAATCCTGCCCACGACATCCACTACGGACTAGACGGGAATAAGCTCAAATCTTTAGGTTGGAAATCACCAGTATCATTTGAAGAATCAATGACTAATACCGTTAAATGGCAACAGGAACACCCAGACTGGATAAAGTAATGCCATTTAGCATCATAATGCCTATTGATACTAATCGTTTAGAACAATTCAAAAATACTAAACTTGTTTATGACACTTACCCACAAAAAAAAGAGTTTATTATGCCTACTCGTTCGTTTAAGGAAGTATCAGAGTATTTAGATAAATATAAGTTATGGAAAGACGTAAAGTTAGTTCCTTATAAACTAAAAGTGTTTACCAATCCATCAATGGCGTTTAATATCGGAGTTCGTAACTCTAAGTATGACCAGATAATAATCACAAGCCCTGAAGTTATACCTTTGACAGATGTTTTGCCACAATTAGAAGAATTTATCGGAAGTAACGTGGTTTGTCAGGTATATGACGCAAAAGAAGATAGCACATTGGGAATGAGCCTTGTCAATAAAATATTTCGTGCCGATGACCCTGGAATGTATTTTCTAGCTATGTTCAATAAGTCAGACATTGAAAAGATAAACGGTTGGGATGAAGACTTTATGAAAGGTTATGCCTATGATGATAATGACTTTGGTGCAAGATGGAAACGTGCCGGACTACCATTTGAAATAAATGAGGAAATTAAGGCGTTACATCAATGGCATCCTAGGTTTGAAACTATCCCTGGTGGCTATAATAAAAGTTTTCAACATTTCTGCTGGAATACCGATAATAATATTATCTACTGTAAAAATGGATTAAAAGTGTTAAAATAACAATATACGGGCTAAGGAAAAAACTATGGACTATAAAGATATAATCAAGGACAAGAGATTAGCTAAAATTGAACTAGATAAAGAAACTGCACTTGCTAACGATGTCAAAGATATATCTACTACACTCAAAAGTCCTATTGATGTTGTTGTTGGTAATATTGACTTTAATAAATTATCAGAGGCTATTAGTTCTATCTCATTTGCCAAAGGTGAAAATGGAGAACCAGGAAAAAATGCATATACTCCAGTTAAGGGAAAAGACTACTACACTGCAAAAGAGATAAAAGACATATCTGCTAATATATTAAGTAAGATTCGTGTTCCCAAAGATGGAAAAGACGGAAAGACTCCAATAAAGGGAGTTGATTATTATACTGATAAAGAAATAAAATCAATAATAAACGATGTTATTAAACAGATACCTATACCTAAAGATGGTGAAGATGGAAAAGACGTAGAAATTGATTATGAAAAATTAGTTAAAGATGTAGTTAATAAAGTTCCTAAACCAAAAGACGGATATACACCACAATTAGGAATAGATTATTTTAATGGTCAAAATGGTCGTAATGGTTTGAATGCTCACGAATATTATCTACCAATGGCTAAACCTGATGTACTTGGTGGAATTAAACTAGGCACAGGCTTAACAATAGATGAACAGGGTGTAGTTAGTTCTTCAGGTGGCTCTGGAACTGGCGTAGTTGAAACTATTGTTGCTGGAACTAATGTAACAGTTGATTCCACTGACCCTGCTAATCCAATTGTTAATTCTACTGGTGGTGGAACAACTAACCACGCTGCATTATCTAATCTAGCATACTCAGATAGTGGACATACTGGATTTCAACCTGCTGGAACTTATTCAACTGATATACATTCTAATATTACAGCACTGAATGCTGTTACTAATACCAATACTGGTGATAACGCTACAAACTCACAATATAGTGGTCTATCATCAAGTAAACAAAATACTATAACTCTTACCACAGTCGGAACTTCTGGTGCTTCAACATTAATAGCAGATACTCTTAACATCCCTCAGTATACAGCTGGAGGTGGTGGCGATGTTGTAGCCCCTGCAACTAATACGGACTCATACATACCTCAATGGAATGGTGCTAATTCTAAGACTTTGAAAGATGGTCTAGCCGTACCTGCTGGTGGATTAGCTGGAATTACAGCCCTTAACGCAAAATTAGATTCTAATACAGCAATAACAGGTGCAACTAAGACAAAAATAACATATGATACTGACGGACTTGTAACAAGTGGTGCGGATGCTACTACAGCAGATATTGCAGCTTCAACAAATAAAAATTATGTTACTGATGCACAACTGACAGTAATAGGTAATACATCTGGAACTAACACTGGTGATCAAACATTAAGTGGTTTAGGTGGTGTACCTACTTCTAGAACAGTAAACACAAAAGCATTGTCTTCTAATATAGTCTTAACTCCAGATGATTTAGATGATACAAGTACAACCCATAAATTTGTATCAGCTGCTCAACTTACAACTATTGGTAATCAATCAGGCACGAATACAGGAGACTCATCCTCTATCCCAATAGGTTATTTAGATACTGATGGTACACTTGCTGGTAACTCTGATGTAAAAGTATCATCTCAAAAAGCAGTTAAAACTTATGTAGATAATCTAGCCCTCGGTCTAGTAGCTAAACCATCAGCTCACACTGCAACAACAACAGTATTACCATCTAACATTTATAACAATGGATCATCAGGTGTAGGAGCAACTCTAACAGCTGTTTCAATCGGTGTCTTAACCATAGACGGTGTAGCAGTAGCTTTAAATGACTATGTCTTGGTTAAAAATGAAGTTTTAGGATATACCAATGGACTTTATGTAGTTACAACAGCAGGAGCAGTAGGAGTGGCTTATGTTCTTACTCGTGATATAACAATGAACCAATCAACAGAGTTTTCTAACTCTCTAATTGTAGTTGAGGCTGGTACTGCTAATACTGGAACTTTGTGGCTCTGTACAAATAACGGTTCAATTACTGTTGGAACTACAGTAGTAACTTTCCAAAATATACCAACAGCAGGAGCACCGATAGCTGGAACTGGTATCTCAGTAACAGGCAATACTATTTCTATAGATACCTCAGTAACGGCAAACCTTACTGGAACTCAAACAATGACTAATAAAACATTAACTGCCCCCGTTATTGGTGCGGCTACTGGCTCAGCCTCACTCAACGTCTTGAGGGCTGGTGACACGATGTCTGGTAACTTGGTAGTTGACATCTCCGCTGCAGGGCAATATCCACTTGACATTAAAAAGGCGGGTGTATCTAAGTTCTCCGTTACAGGAGACACAGGCGATATAACACTAGCTGGAACGGTCAACGCATCATCAGGTTACCGTATGACGTCGTTTGGTGCTTATTTAGGCGTACTATCAGGTAACCGTTGGGTATTCAATAACGGCAATTTAACCTCGTATTCAGCAGCTAATAATCCTACCCTTATTATCAATGATTCGGGCGGTATGACGTATATTGGTGATTCAGTAGTAACGGCGTCCTCTACCAATACCCTAACTAACAAAACCCTAACTTCTCCTAAGATAAACGAAGCAGTCGCATTAACTTCTACTGCGACAGAACTTAATATCTTAGATGGGGCAACCCTAACCACAACAGAACTAAACTATGTTGATGGGGTTACCTCGGCTATTCAGACACAGATAAACGCTAAAGCCACAGGAACATTACCAGTAAAAGCAATCGGTACAGAGGTAAATACTGGCACAGATGACGCTAAGTTCTTAACTTCTAAGTCGGTTGCAGATAGTTTCTTGGGAGTACAAGGTGGATGGTCAACACTACCTAATGGGGCGTATAATGACGCTAGTTCGTTGATATTTGAACCTGGAGTTATATCAGGTTTATTAACAAGAGGAATGAAGATTAAATTAACCGATGCTTCGACTACAAAATACTTTTCGATAACTGTTATAACAACTGATGGTGGAAGCCATAACATAGTGTTTTTGAATGGTCAAGGTGGTACAACATTAAGCGGTGGTACAATCACTAATTCATTTTATTCGGTACACGGTTCGCCACAAGGATTTTCAACATATAATTCAGTAAATATAGCACCTGGCACTTCAGGTAATATAATGCAGAGTGATGGGACTAACTGGGGGAGTAATAGTCAACGTTCTCAAGTTGGTGATATTATTATGTCATTACGTACTACTCCTGGGACTAACCATTTATTTATGGCTGGTGGTACATACAATAAGGCAGACTATCCTTTGTTGTGGGCGTTGCAAGGGTCACACCCAGCCTACTTCTCCTCAAGTGCATCAACTACCTTTACTCTAGCCGATATGAGACAAAAAGTTCCTGTCGGTAAGACGGCAACAGGTACATTTACAGCACTTGGTGCTACTGGTGGTGAAGAAACCCATCTATTGACTACTCCTGAAATCCCAGCTCACGCACACACGATAAGCGGTTTCGGTAATACCTACAACATAAGCACAGGAGTAACTTCAACCACAGCCATATTTAGTGGTTCGTTAGCAACTGGTAATACTGGTGGCGGTGGCTCTCATAATAACCTCCAACCTTACATAGTAATAAATTATGAAGTAGTAGCGTTATAGGTTATTAATATAAAGGATAAATATGACAAAATTAAACGATTACAATTCATAATAAGTATAGATAAATTACTTATTTTACTGTATAATACAAATATCACGGGCATTTGGAGTAACCAAATTGAGCTACACTACTGGATCAATCGTAACACGTGTGCAACAGAGGATTAGGGATACTGGTTACTCTAGCACTGAAATAAAAAGTTATATTAACGATACCCTAAATGATATTTATAACGAATATCGAATTAGGTTTATGGAAGATACCCAGGACTACACTTTGGTGGTTGGAACTGCTGACATCACTAATGGTGCAGGATTACCCACTAACTATGTCCAAGCACTAGATATTCTTATTAATATAGGTACTGGTACAAAACTGAATTATATTGAAGCAAAAGATATAATGGACACTACTGCATCTGGAGTTCCTACTTGCTGGTATATCTATGAGAACACGATTAAAGTATTTCCTGTTCCCACTACTACTTACACAGTTACTTTAAGATACTATAAAAAACCTACCGAACTAGATGCTGATGCTGGTGTTCCTGAATTACCTAGCGAGTTTCAAGAAGTACTTGTAGTTGGTGCTGCTTACAGAGTTATGCAAGTTAAAGATAATTATGATCAAGCCGCTATCCTCCAAAATAAGTATGACGAACTATTACAAAAGTTAGTAGTAAAATATAGTCAATCACAGGTTGCAACGCCAACTAGAATGAGGATAAACAGATATGGTATGGGCCAGAAGAGCTTCTAAAATAGTACCACCAGTAGGTAGCCGAACAACTACCTACGAAATCAACGATTATAGTATGGGTTATAACTCATTTCTTTCTAATGATAAGTTCCCAGTAAAAGATGGGGGTTCTAACCTTTGGAGATTAGCACAAGATGCTCGTATTAACACATTAGGTGAATATGGTACTCGTAAAGGTGTAGATTTTTATTCCTCGGCGGCGGGTTCAACCCAAGATGACACTATAGTCTCGACCACTGGTGCATCAAGTGCAACTTTTAATACTACTACTAGATTGGCACAAGTATTTACTTCAACTGTTGCAAAACGACTTAATAAAATAGAACTTAATCTTAAAAACGATGCTGCTGCGACTGGAACGGTGATGGTTGAAATTTGGAGTAGTATTTCTAGCAAACCAGGCGTATTACTTGCTACTTCATCAATACCTGCTTCATCTATTATAACTACTTATTCATACTTAACAGTTAGATTTGCTGAAGCACCACTATTGTCTGCAACTGATTATTGGATTGTAATTTACGTTCAAGCAACAGGCACAGGTTCATATAGTTGGAGTGGCACAACTGCCGAAACTACAGCTTTAACATCAAGTGATTCAGGCACGACTTGGACTACAACTACTTACTCGCTTAACTTTAAAGAGCATTACGCAACTGATGGTGGTGTATTAGGGCTTCACAGGGCATATAAGACCGATGGAACAAAAGTAACACTATTTGTGCAAGGAACAGTGCTTTACTCAGTAAACGACACTACGGGAGCTTTAACATCAATTAAAACTGGTCTTAATGCAAGTGCAACTAAATACCGATTCGTTACAGCAGATGATATTGTATATTATGTGAACGGCTATGACGGATTACGAAAGTGGGACTTCACGACTGAATCACAAGTCAATGCTACTAACTACTCACATATTGCAGTACATAAAGGGTTATTATTCTTAGTTCCTGTATCAGACCCAACAGCCGTAGTTTACTCAAACTTCTTGGAGTATGAAGTGTTTACTTCAACTGATTCTACATATACTGGTTCACCAAAAACTGGTGACCAAATTGCTGCTCTAAAGTCACTCAACGGATATATGATAATTCAAACCTTAAATAATAAGTTTATTCTTTCAGGGACTGATACCGCTACATTTACAACAGACGAAGCCCCAGATCAAAAGGGTACATATACTCAAGAGACTATAGATTCAGACGCTAACTTCATTTATTATCTAGCAGATGATGGAGTTTACCAATCTAACGGTTCAGAAGCTAAACTATTGAGTTCAGATATTTATCAAGAGATTGTAGACCTACCTAATAAAGATAAATGTACTTTATGTGTTAATAAGGGTCGACTGTACTTGTGGACAACTCCATCGGCTGAAACGTCTAACTCGAAATGCTATGTTTTCTCACTGAACTATGGTGATAATGGTGGTACGACTGAAAGTTATGATACTAATGCGTTTGTAAGTCGTGCATTTAACGCTTTTAGAGATGACGATAAACTTATTGTAGGCAGTTCACGACTTGGACAAGTATATTACCAAGAATTAAGTTCTAACGACTACTCTAACTTAGGTGGACTTATCAACTTTGAACTTCGTACTCACTACTATATTGGAATATCACCAGCAGTCCTAAAAGGAGTAAGGGATTGGCAACCAAGATTTGGTGGTCAAAGTGGAAACTATACGATTGATTGTCAGTATGCCTATGATTTAAGGAATAATTGGACAACTTATGCAACTCCTACAGTTCAAGGTTCTGGAGTTACTTACGGTTCAGGCAAGACATATGGAAGTGGTGAGACTTACGGAACTGCGGCTGAAATACAAGCTGGACTTACTGTTCCTGGTGAATATCGTAGATTAGCTGTAAGATTTAAACATTATGCAACACGACAACCTCAAAAGTTCTTAGGTCACACAATGGTAATGCAAACAAGGCGTATTAGATGACATTTAGACCGTTAATAAGTACTAATTCTACACCACAGAACTATGGTCAAATTAACGATATGGTTAGATCACTTAATAATGAACAACAAGTAAAAATTTTTAAAGGTTCAACTGGTAAACCTGCTTTAATTAATGGTAAATATTCTAGCAGTAAATACGGTATTGTTATAAGTGATCTAAATGGTGCTAATAGAAGAATACTAGTTGGACAACACCCGGTGGACGGTAGACCTGGTATATGGCTTTCTAAAGACGGGATTGATGTAATTGACGAATTGAGTGCGTAATGACTGATGCACGTAATTTTTTATTAAACACTGATTATCCTATAGATAAGATAGCTGGTAGTCTAACTGGTTCTATGGTTATTGGTGCTAATGATACTATGAGTGATATTATTCCACATTCTTTTGGATGTTATTTACTGCCATTATTACAATGGTCAACAACTCCAGATTTTTCAATTAGTTATAACGAAACTTCAACTGGTTATATTCAGGGTTGTTTAATGAGTATGTATACAACTACAAGTAATTTATATATAAATGGACTTAATAGTACGGGTTCATCTATTGCTTTATATTATAGAGTAATATATTTTGTTCCAGATAATGCAGATATTGATGTTCCCGAAACTCAATCTGGATTAGATAATTTTGTATTGAATACTGATTATAATTATCCTAAGTTAATACCGTCATTATCAGGCACTGTACCTACTACAGTTGCGACTTCTACTGCTACTATTACTCATAATTTAGGATATTACCCACAAGTAGAAGTTTGGTATGTTCCAACTAGTACTAGTAGATGTTACCACTTGAGTAGTGGAGATCCATCTTATACTTATCTTGATGCAGTATTAACGACTACTAATATTAAATTTTCATACCCAGGAGCAGACTGCACTTGGTATTATAGGATTTATGTCGATGAAAATTAATAATTTTATATTAAATAGTGATTATGCAACACTTAAAAATGACACACAGAAAAATACAATATCTGTAACTATTACAAGTGGAACTGTATTTAATCCTAATCCCAATGGGCATATTATTGCTAGGACTACTATGGACGTTGGAACGATTAACGCTAGCTTAAGAGCAAGGGGACAATCTTCTAAGTATTCTACTAAATGGATGGTTGGAACATCTCTATATAGTGATTTAATTGTCAGCAATATATACGGTACGAGTACTATTTATCCTTGGTGTTTCCTTAATAGAATTTCACCAACTACAATAGAGTTATTGGTAACATCTGAATCTTTAGGTGGCGGAGCACCTAACTTCACTGTATTAGAAAATCAAACCATAACATTCGTATTTAGTACATTCTTATCGCCTTTTAATTGACATATTTAGTTAAGTGTGGTAAGGTGTAAATATATGAAACGAATTGTTATTTCGTCAGTAGTAGTCTTAGGAATTATAGGTGGAGGTTTATTTGTTATGAACAATAATATTAACGAAACACAAAAACCAGTTGATTATATTGATTGGCGTGTTAAACCTGTTATCAATGATATTCCTAGTAATGTATCTATAGAAATATTACCAACAACAACTGTAATACCAACCGAAACATCAATTACAACACCAATAGAAAATACAAATGAAACACCGATAGTAAAACCAACATTTGAAGAATTAATAGACCAATTATTTAATTACCCTAGTTTAAAAGGATTTTTCTATAAATTACGAAGTCAATATCCTGAACGGTTTACTCCTGATAATATAGAAAAGTCATTTGACTATGTATTATCAATGTTTGATATGACACAACCATCAATAAGGACTACTTATATAACTAAAATAGAATTATCATTTACTTGGTAATACTTAGTAAAATTATATTGTTGTATTTATAGTTTAGTGTTATAATTTAACCAATACGGGCTATCTGGAAGTAATATGTCAGACCGAACACTGCTAACACTTAAAGAACGGATAACCAATAATTCACATATTGATGAAAATGGTTGTTGGATATGGCAACTTAGAAAACAATACAATAATTATGGTCAGATGTCTGTTGGCGGAAAAACATTACTTGCGCATAGACAATCTTACATAGAGTTCGTTGGTAATATACCTGCTGGTACGCAAATAGATCACTTATGCAAAGTAAGGTCTTGTGTTAATCCAGAACATCTTGAGTGTGTTACTGCTAAGGAAAATGTAAAACGATCTAATTCTTATGCTAAACAGGAGGCTTCTAGGACACATTGTAAGTTTGGTCACGAGTTTACTCCTGATAATATCTATAAAGCTAGCAGTGGAAATGGTAGAAATTGCAGAACCTGTATGATGATTAGGACAAAAGAAAACTACCAGATTAAAAAATTAACACTACAAGGAGCTATGTAATGGCTAGTGTTCGCACATTAGATCAGATTATTGCCGAACTAAATCCTACTTATCAACCACAGGTTCAATCTATTCAAAATCAGATGGGATTGATACCTGGACAAATTGCAACTGGCGAAGCACAACTTGGTGCTAAAAAAGACCAGGCTTATGAAGATATTTTATTAGGTGCAAGGCGTAGAGGTACTGGTATAGCATCTGGTGGTATTCCATTAGGTGAACAGGCTAAATATGCTGCTACTGAATATATGCCAGCACTTGCTAGATTTAGAGAAGCTGGCGTAAATCAAGCAACTTCATTACAAGATGCTCTAAACGCTATCCAAGAAAAGAAGATGACACTAGGTCAGAACATTTACCAGACAGAGCAACAGAGAGCATACGAAGCTGAACAGGCACAATTAAATCGTGATGCACAACAAAGAGCCGCTGCTACATCTGCTTCTAATGCAATTACTCCTACTATGCTATCTCAACTACTAGGTCAACAAACTACTAATAAACAGACCGCAAGGGTAGAACAACCAACTCCTGGAGGTTTTGCCTTTTATAGTGCAGATAATAAACCTATTACGGCAGGGACTTATGCTACATCTACAGGACAAGACTTAAGAGATGTACTATATGAAATGGGTTCTGCTGGTGACTATAATGCTTCTAAACTATATAATCAACTAAGATTAGTACCAAATGATAACATTGGATTATTAAATTCTACTATGTCTAGTATGGCTAAACAATATCCTCATATTTTTAATGGTTATGTAGTAGGAGGGCCATATGCCCCATTGGGAGGTAGATAATATGGCGTGGCAAGATAGAGGTGCATTACCAATTAATGGATCTAACCAACCTACAAAAAAGAAAGATTTCTGGACTGACCAAATATCAACAGGTGGCGGTATTGCTGGTTCATTGGCTGGTGCTGCTGGTGGTGCTGCAATAGGTTCAGTTGTTCCAGGAATAGGAACAGTTATTGGTGGTCTTATCGGTGGTGTATTGGGTGGTGCTGGTGGTTCTGCTGCTGGTCAGCTTGGTGAAAATTATGTATCTGGTGAAAAAGACCTAAGTAAAGATGTTGGTTCTGAAGCGTTATGGGGTGGTATAACTGGTGCTCCACCAATAAGATTATTAAAAGGTGTTGGTGCTGCTGGCAAAATCTTATTAGGCGGTGCTAAGGCAACTGGCGAACAAGTCGCTAAAGGTGCTGCAAAAACTGCATTTGAAAAAGCATTTACATCTCCTGGAATATTAAGTACAACTCTTAAAAACTTAGGTGGTAATATAGCTAATAAAACTTACTCTCAAGCGTTTACTGTACCTAGAAAATTAGTTGACCAATTAAAACCAGAGCAAACTGCTAAAGAACTTATTAGTTATGGGATAAGTGGTTCACTTGATTCTATTGGTAAAAAGTCTACTGATGCTATGAAAACATTAGGTGGTGTATTTGATAAATCAGTATCTGGTGTTGGTGGACAAATAAAAGCTGGAGATCCTATTGGTGTAGCTGATGCGGCACTAAAGGGTGTAGCAATTAGTAAACTTGAAAGAGATGCACTAAGGGATAGATTGACTGATATTGGTACAAACGGAGTATTACCTGGATATGGTAGTCCGTCAGAACTTATGGACGTGGCTAGAGGACTTGAGACTGATGGTTTTAATTTTATAAATGCAGGTACTAATGTGATAAATCCTAAACCAAATTTATCTAAACTTGGTGATGCGTATGTACAAGCAGCTAGAGAGATTGAAGATAACATATATACTCAAGTATCTAATGTTGGTTCATTTGTTGGGTTAAAAGATAAGGCAACTATAGATTCTCTGAATGGCATAGCAAAAGGTCTTGGTGATAAGTTTTCTAAGACTACTAATATAGATGAAGTTAGAAGTCTAATGGCTCCTTTTGTTAGAACTAATAAAATTATAAAATTTACTGAATCTCAAGCCTTATCTGCTGGAACTCAAGGATTAGGTAGTATGACTGGAAGATTAGGCGGTGCTGCTGGTGGATTCGCATTGGGTGGTCCAGTTGGTGCAGGAGTTGGATTCTTAGCAGAACCAGTAGTTGCTGGTGTAGCACAAGCTGCGAAAGCCCCAGTGGCTACAACGGTAGGTCGTGGAATTAATGCATTATCTAACAAAATTACTCCTAAAACTACCAGTGGAGTATTAGGGACTGCTGCAAGACAATTTGCTGGAAGACAACTAGGTGGACAAGACCAAGGAACACCATCACTAGACCAGACACTTATGAACAATTCAGGTCAGGGTTCTAATAGTTTGTTTCAACAGCAATCAAGTCAAACTCCAACAAGTCTATTCCAACAACAAATCAGTGGTACGGATACTAGTAATATGGGTGACACTGGTCAACAACAATCACAATCTCCATATCCTAAAGAAGCACTTATGTATGATGTTCAGCGAGACCCAACTAATGCTTCTAAATATTTTGATTATTATAATAGTATTCAATCAGTTTACAATCCTAAAACAACTGCCTCGCAAGCACCGTTCAGCAAACCAACAGCCCAAGTATACGCACAAGCAACAACTGGATTAGATTCCGTTAATAAACTTATTGATTTGATAAGTAAGAATAGTAATTTGCCAGCACAAAATACGACTCCAGGACAAGACGTTCCTATAATTGGTAGTTTAATAAGTGCTGTTGCCGGTACTAATGAATATAGAGCTACTACTAAAAATATTCTTAACTCAATAGCCCGTATCAATACAGGTGCCAATATGCCAGTAAGTGAACAGGTTTATTACGAACAGACTTATTTGCCTCAACCTGGGGATAATGAGGCGACAATAGCATCTAAGATACAGAACCTACAAGGATTCTTTGCACCACTAGCTAACTACAACCAATATAGTAGTGGTAGTGCATCACTAGAGGATATTATAATGCAACAATCACAAGGAGGAATAAAATAATGGCTAATTTAAGTATATCGTTGCCCGTCGATGGCGACACAATCGATGCGTCCGACTATAATACGCCAATCACTACAATCGTAAATGAGTTCAACGGAAACATAGACAGCACCAACATAAAAGCAGGTGGAGTCACTAACGCAGCACTAGCAGGGTCAATAACGAATGATAAATTATCTACAGGTGCTAGTGGTGTCGCTAATGCACAACTTAATACTACAGCAGGAAATATAGGGGGAGCTTGGTTAGCGTGGACACCAACTGTAACTGCAGAAACTGGTACATTTACAACTGCATCAATTGTAGGTGTATATTCACAGATAGGTAAAACAATTTTATTCAAAGTTACACTTACAATCACAACTGCAGGAACTGCATTAGGTGCTGCCAGATTTACTTTACCAGTAACAGCTTATACTAATGTTTATATTGGTGGTGGACGAGAAAATCAAGCGAC
>Ga0209429_10000264_pt1 | contig 36685 bp, 35 predicted proteins | sample BarGraNGADG00212_3_FD_184493 | JGI IMG/M metagenome (GOLD analysis project Ga0209429, IMG submission 184493) | Arctic peat soil microbial communities from Barrow, Alaska - Barrow Graham LP Ref core NGADG0004-212 (SPAdes) (version 2) | ecosystem: Environmental > Terrestrial > Soil > Wetlands >... | reverse complement strand
CGGATCTTTTCCGCCTTATCCTTGCCTCGCTCAATCGGCGTAGGCTGCGACTACGCCTCATTCCCTCGACTTCGATAAGTCGAAAAATCTCTCTTCGCATCGGTGCATTACTGATTTCGAATGGTAACAGGAGATAGAATTCGGGACTCTCGGGCAGCAATTCTCCCACCAGACAATGGAGGGCATCAAGAAAAACGGGGCCGCCACACTGAATCGACGGTCCCGTTTCGACTCTCTGTCAGTATAAGGGGTACTTCTGGGTCAAGGCCGCGACCCTGTCGCGGACGGCGGGGAGGGCAGCCTCGCCTTGCGCGAGGATGTCGCCGATGCAGCCCGCGATGATCCGCATATCCTCTTCATTCATGCCCCGCGTGGTCACAGCGCTTGTGCCGATCCTGACGCCGCTGGTGACGTTTGATTTACGTGTGTCGCGGGGCACCATGTTCTTATTGACGGTGATATTGGCCTGGCCCAGCAGATCCTCCATCCGGGCGCCGGTCATCTCCAGGTCCACAAAGTCAAGCAGCAGCAGGTGATTGTCGGTGCCGCCGGAGACCATGCGGATATCGTACTTTTGGAAGGCCTGCTCCAGCGCTTTGGCGTTTTTGATGATCTGCAGCTGATAGCCCTTGAATGCGGGCTGTAGCGCCTCGTGGAAGCACACGGCCTTGGCGGCGATCACGTGCATCAGGGGGCCGCCCTGGATACCAGGGAAGATGGCCTTGTCGATGGCCTTGGCGTGTTGCTCTTTGCAGAGGATCAGGCCGCCGCGGGGGCCGCGCAGTGTCTTGTGCGTGGTGGAGGTGACTACATCGGCATAGGGGATGGGGGAGGGGTGGACGCCCGCGGCGACCAGGCCCGCGATATGTGCCATGTCCACCATCAGGTAGGCGCCGACCTCATCACAAATGTCGCGGAAGATCTTGAAATTGATGACGCGCGGATAGGCGGAGGCGCCCGCCACGATCAGCCTGGGCTGATGCTCTTTGGCCAGGCGGCGCAGTGCGTCATAGTCGATGGTCTCGGTCTGCGGATCCAGGCCGTAGCTGGTGAAATTGAAATACTTGCCTGAGATATTGAAAGGGCTGCCGTGCGTCAGGTGCCCGCCGTGGTTGAGGCTCATGCCCAGCACCTTGTCGCCTGGCATCAAGAGCGCAAAATAAGCGGCCATGTTGGCTTGTGAGCCGGAGTGTGCCTGCACGTTGGCATGCTCAGCATGGAAGAGTTCTTTCGCGCGGTCGCGCGCCAGGTTTTCGGAGATGTCCACATATTCGCAGCCACCGTAGTAGCGTTTTCCAGGGTAGCCCTCGGCATATTTATTGGTCAAGGGGCTGCCAAGAGCTGCCAGTACGGCAGGGGATACAGAATTTTCGCTGGCAATCAGCTCAAGATGATCCTCCTGGCGTTGACATTCAAGCGCGATCGCCTGGCGTATCTGCGGATCCTGATCCAGCACCTCCGGCACCTTCCACATGCTTTTGCCCTTCCTTTACAGTCAAATACCGTATGCCGTGTCAGGCACTCCCGCAGCACATCCCATTAAGCGCTTACTGCTGCTTCCTTCCGGACCTGACAGGGTTCACACCATGAAATCGCACAGGACCCAACACCGCATACGGCATCCTTACTATAGCCTATCCCAGCGCGTTTGACAAGATGCGTGCCGTTAGGAAACTGCGTATGTCATTCATGGTCGTCATCTGACCATATTTGCCCTGACACCTTTGGAGGGTACTTGACTTTCTGCGTTATGATGTATAAAATGTGCACCGGAAGTGACAACTACACTTTCAGGCACCATACAATATGATGAGAAATTGAGGTAGTCCAGAATATATGACGAAAAATGAAAGGATGGAAATCATCCATCAGGAAGCCTGCGATACATTGCCCCAGCAGGCGGAAGAGGCCATGATCACGCTGGCCGCCAAACAGGCGCAACGCAAGGGCATCACTCTGCACAACAGCCCGGTCGTCCCCGAACGGGAGGGGCTGTCAAGCGATAACCAGGTGATGCTGCAGAGTTTTGAATGGTATCTGCCGGACGACGGGCAGCATTGGGACAGGATCAAGAAGGCCGCGCCTGAGTTCAAGGCGCTGGGCATAGGCGGCGTATGGTTGCCGCCGTGCTGCAAGGCAACTGGCAGCAATGACGTGGGTTACGGCGTCTATGATCTGTATGATCTGGGTGAGTTTGACCAAAAAGGCAGCGTGCGCACCAAGTACGGCACACGCCAGCAGCTGGAGGCCGCCATCGCGGCCCTGCATGAGCAGGGGATGCAGGTTTACGGCGATGTTGTGCTCAACCACAAGGGTGGCGCTGACGAGACGGAGCTTTTCCAGGCGGTTAAGGTGAACCCGGAAAATCGTCAGGAGGAGATCGCAAAGCCGCAGGACATCAAAGGCTGGACACGTTTCACCTTCCCTGGCCGGCAGGGCAAGTATTCCAAATTTCAGTGGGGCTTTCAGCACTTCACCGCGGTCGATCACGATGATATTACGGGAGAGAACGGCATCTTCCGCATTCTGGGTGATAACAAGGGCTTCTCCCAGAACGTCAGTCATGACAAGGGCAACTTTGATTACCTGATGTTCTCTGATGTTGACTACCGCAACAAGGAGGCTATTGAAGAGAGCATCCGCTGGGGTGAATGGTTCGTAAAGACGCTGCAATTGGATGGCTTGCGCCTGGATGCCATCAAGCACATCAATGCCAGCTTTATCTCAGCCTTCCTGCGTGAGATGCGCCTGCGCGCGGGCAAACAGCTCTATTGCGTGGGCGAGTACTTGAACGGGGATGAAAACCTGCTGGCTGAGTACATCGGTGAGGCGCATGACCAACTGGCGCTGTTTGATGTGGCGCTGCATTTCAACTTCTATGAGGCCGCCAGCAGAGGCAGCGATTATGATCTGCGCCAGATCTTCAGCGGCAGTTTGCTGGAAAAAAACAGTTTCAACGTGGTCACCTTTGTGGACAACCACGACTCCCAACCCGGCCAGCCCCTGGGAAGCTGGGTAAATGAAGGCTTCAAGCCCCTGGCCTACGCGTTGATCCTATTGCGGCGCGATGGCTATCCCTGCCTTTTCTGGGGCGATTACTTCGGTACCGGAGGCGAGTCGGCCCAGCGGTCCCTGCGCGAGCAACTGGACCCCCTTTTGGAGGCGCGCAAGCGGGCCGCCTATGGTGAGCAGGTGGATTATTTTGACGATCCCCACTGCATCGGCTGGCTGCATCTGGGTGAGGCCGGACGCTCCGACTCCGGTGTGGCCGTGGTTATGTCAAACGCGGGTGATGCCAGCAAGCGCATGAGCTTGGGCGAGTTGAACAAAGGCACAGCCTGGCGCGATATCACAGGGCACAATCCCGATAGCATCACGCTGGACGATACAGGCGCGGCCGACTTCCCCTGCAAGGGCGGCTCCGTCTCGGTGTATGTGCGGGCCTGAGGCCTGAGCGGCCTCAGCGCGATACGCCGTGTCTTCACATCAAAACAGGCAGCCGGCACACATCTACCCAGCCCGAGGCCTGCGCATACCGTTCCAGTTCATCCGGGCTCAGGGCAATGGCGCTGCTGGCGCTGCCGCAGGCGGGGTAAACGCAGTCAAAGCGACGCAAACTCATATCCAGATAGATAGCTACGCCCGGCTTGACCGCAAAGGGGCAGACGCCGCCCACGGCGTGGCCGGTCTCCTCCTGCGCTTCCTGCGGCGTGAGCATTGTGGCCTTGCAGTGAAAGCGGGCCTTGTATTTCTGGTTGTCAAGACGCGCGTCCCCTGAGGTCACAATGAGCACGGCCTGCCCCCCCATGCGCAGGGAAAGGGTCTTGGCGATACGCGCTTCCTCACAGCCCACGGCCTGCGCCGCCAGCGGTACGGTGGCGCTTGATACGCTGAACTCCTGTATCCTGTCGGCTATGCCCAGCTTTTCAAAGGCCGCCCGCACGCGTTCAATTCCCACGATATTATCCCCTTATCTGCAGATTTGCCCATAGCGCGCCTGACAAGCGGCGCACAGATCCGCCGGTTTTATTTTCACCTGCAGGCCGATGCGCCCGCCGGATACCAGAATATAGGGCTGCGCCAGCTCGGATGCGTCAAGCACGGTCGCGAAGGCCTTCTTCATCCCGATGGGCGAGCAGCCGCCCCGCACATAACCCGTCAGGTCCTTGAGCTCGCTCACCTGCACCATACGCAGGCTTTTGACCCCAAAAAGTGCGGCAGCGGCCTTGAGGTCCAGCTCGTTTGCCGCTGGGATCACGCAGACATAGTGCTGCCTGTCATCACCCAGCAATACCAGGGTCTTGAACACCCGCTGCGCGCTTTCGCCAAGCAGTGCTGCCACGCTGACGCCGTCCAGATGCTCATCTGCAGGCGGGTAGCTGAGTGTTTCATAGGGGATCTTATCCCTGTCCAGGATGCGCAGGGCGTTTGTCTTGTCAAGCTTTGCCATGGGTTTCTCCCTGACCCGCCGCCTGCACCAGCTTCATATAATCCTGACTGATCGCCTGCGTGAGCGTCTCCATAGACCGCACATCCAGCTGATGGATATGGCGCCCGGCGTGCGGTATTTTCTGCGGCCTGAACATGGGATCATCGATCAGGAGGGGGAAGTCAAAGTTGACCAGGCAATGCTGGCGGCTCAAGGGCGTCAGCCACAAAAAATGGTGTCTGGTGGCATAGCTCACCTCCGAGCGGGCAAACACTTCCGTTATGCCGGTATCAAGCCCCCACAAGACTTCGTGGCAGGCGATGGATATCGCCCACCGGAAGGGGTTTTGGAACAGCAGCGGGGTTTCTTGAGACGCTTGCTTATCCATGAAGGGGATACTCCGCCAGGATCTCGTACTCATCCTCCTCCTTGACCCAAGAGAGCGCCAGGCCTGTCACCAGGCCGTCAAAGGGGGTGAAGGCGGCCTGCAGGCGCTCAAGAACGGCTGAGGGGAGCGAGGTATCCTCGCAGTACAGCGAGACGTGGGGACGGTACAGACCGCCCGCCAGGCGCGTCCATTGGTCGGTGTAATTGTCAAAACGCTGATGAAAGGTGTGATAGTGCGCATTGAGGCCACCTGAAAAATCCGGAAAGCAGACAGCGCAGCATGGCTGGAGCAGGCCCACCTGCGAAAAACGAACCTCGAAGGAGGCCAGACCCTCTGCAAAACCGCGCATATAAGGATTCAGTTTCGCTTCTTCCATGTCTTCATAGGTGCCCAGCGTGATGTGCGGATGAAAATAGCTGCAAAGGACACTTTGACCGCTGGCTGCAAGTGACAGGCTTTCAAGCCGTTTTGTGCTCAGGGCATCCAGCTCCCAGATAGCGCAGAGTATCTTCTTCATGGCTGAGCCTTGCCGCTCTTGACCAGCACTGAGTGACGCAGGTCCCAAAGATTCTGTGAGAGGTCCACTTTGTAGGTCTGGGGGTTGATCAGGCGCAATTGTTCATCCCAGATGGTCGCCTCATCCTGCGCGCGGTACAAGCTGATCTGGTGCACGCTCCTGTCTTGTCCCACGTATTCCCCGCCGCGGAAGAAGGGCTGCAGCAGTTTGCGCAGCTGATAGTCATGCATGGTGGTGCGCTTCCAGATTTCCTTCGGGTCAAATAGGATCAGGGGCTGGCTTTCGTCTATCGCTTCATCCGACAAGGTGATCAGGTCGGCAAAGGCTTTGCCCTGTGCGTCGTAGACGCGGTAAAGGTCCTTCTTGCCCGGCAAGGTGATCTTCTCCGGATTATCCGACACCTTCATGCGCGGAGTCAGCACGCCGTTTTCCTCCAAGGCGCTCAGCTTGTACACGCCACCCAGGGCCGGGCTGTCGCCGCCGGTGATCAGCTTGGTGCCCACGCCCCAAAGATCGATCCGCGCTCCCTGCAATTTCAAGTCGCGTATCAGGTACTCGTCCAGGTCGTTGCTGGCGCAGATGATGGCATCTTCAAAGCCCGCCTCATCCAGCATTTGTCGTGCCTTGCGGCTCAGGTAGGCCAGGTCGCCCGAGTCCAGGCGGATGCCCCGTGGCTTGTGCCCCTTGTCGCGCAGCTCCCTGAATACCGTGATAGCGTTGGGGACGCCCGAGCGCAGCGTATCGTATGTATCCACCAACAGCAGGCAGCTGTTGGGGTAGCAGGCGCCATAAGCGCGGAAGGCCTCCAGCTCGGAGGGGAAGCTCCCCACCCAGCTGTGCGCGTGGGTGCCGGTGACCGCGATATCAAAGGCCATGCCCGCCAACGTGTTGCTGGTGGAGCTGCAGCCGCCTATGACAGCGGCCCTTGCACCCAGGATGCCGGCGTCAGGGCCCTGGGCGCGCCGCAGGCCAAATTCCATCACCTTGCCGCCCTGCGCAGCCCTGACGATGCGGTTTGCCTTGGTGGCGATCAGGGTCTGATGGCCAATCAGGTTGAGCAGCGTGGTTTCCACCAGCTGCGCCTGCGCTAGGGGGCCCTCGACGCGCAGCAGGGGCTCACCCGGGAAGACGAAGGTGCCCTCGGGCACGGCATCCACATCGCATTTAAATTGCAGGGACTCAAGCCACTTGAGGAAGTCTTCGTCAAATATCTTAAGCCCACGAAGGTAGTCAATGTCCTCATTTGAAAAGTGCAGATTTGCCAGGTACTCCTTGGCCTGTTCCAGCCCCGCCATCACGGCATAGGCACAGGGCCCCTGCCTTCGGAAGAAGAGGTCAAAGACCGCGCGCCGTTTTGTCAAATCGTGCTTGTAGTAGCCATAGAGCATTGTCAGCTCATACAGATCGGTCAGCATGCTGAGGTTTCTCATGAACTTTCCTCCTGCCTGGTCATCCGATCGATGTCCTTGAGCCATAGGATAGCCTGTGCGTCCGAGGGCAGGCTGAGGCCGCCGCGCGGGGACAGGCTGTGGGCCAGCACCTGCGGCCCGTCCGACATACAGCTGCGTTTGAACTGCGCGACAAGGTATCGCTGAAAGAACACACGCATCCACTTGAGCAGTTCAAGGCGTGTGAAGCGCCCGGCGAAGGCTGTTTGGGCATAATGGAGCAATGTCTGCGGATCCAGGCCCTGATTCAGGACATGGTAGAGGTAGAAATCATTGAGCGCGTAAGGCCCCACGATTTTTTCAGTGTGCTGGCCTTCTTCTAAAGGCTTGAGTTCCGGGCTGATGGGGGTATCCAGAATGTCGAAAAGCACCTCTTTAAGCGCCGGTGCCGCTTGATTTGCCATCTGGGCCAGAATGAGGCGGATGGCGGATTTGTACAGCCCGCCGTTAACAGCGTACATGCTCAAATGGTCACCGCCAAAGGTAGTAAAGCCAAGCGCCAACTCGCTCATATCGCCGGTGCCCACCATCAGGCCGTCTCGCATGTTGGCGATATCCATCAGGACCTGCGTGCGCTCGCGCGCCTGGGCATTTTCATAGGCAGCGTCAAAGCGCCCATCGTGGCCGATATCCTCAAAGTGTGCCCGTACGCTGCGCGATATGTCGATCTCACGCGTGGGCAGGCCAAGCGCCGCCATCAGCTTGAGGGAGTTGCCCCGTGTGCGGCCTGTGGTGCCAAAGCAGGGCAGGGAATAGGCCAGAAGGCTGTCCTGGGGCAGCCTGTTGATCTCAAGGGCTCTGGCTGAGATAAGCAGCGCCAGCGCCGAGTCAAGGCCGCCTGACAGCCCCAGTACCGCTGTTTTGGCCTTGATGCGCGCCATGCGGGTGGCCAGCCCCTGCGCCGGGATCTCAATGGCGTCCCGGCACCAGTCTTCGCGCAGCGGGCCCTCGGGCGGCGCATAGGGGGTGTCAGAGACGATGATCTCCTGTCTGGCTTCGAAGGTCAAGCCTGGAATGCCTCCCTGCGCCATCGGCACAGGCGCAATGATGTGGCTTTGCAGGGCAAAGGCGCCGCGTTCAGCAAGCACTTCGCCAGAGGCCATGATAAAAGCCTCTCCGCCAAAGACAGCGTCCGTGGTCGATTCCGCGCTGCCCGCGTTTTGGTACAGGCAGGCGCAGCGTGCGGAGAGTTGGCGCAGATGCTCGCGCTTTTTGTATTGAACGCCTGCCAGCGTTGGCTCAAAGGCTTGCACGGCCAGGAGATCAGCGCCTCGTTTGAGAAGCGGCTCTGCCTTTTGCATCGCCTCTTCTGCCTTGCATTGCATGATACCCAGGCGCACATCGCTGCCTGACAAATCAAAGATCAGATCCGTTCCGACAGGCACTGTCTGACCGTGCAGCAACACGCTGCGCGCGTCGCCCTCCCAGGGGCTGAACCAGCGCCTCTGTTCATGGCTGAGCGCAGTCATCATCACCAGGCCACGCAGCTGCCCGCCCCAGCAGACGGCGGAAGCCGCGTAAAGCTGGCCTTCGATACGGATAGGTAGGCCAAAGACCAGGGTTGTCCGGCGGCTCATGGCTGCCAATTGGCTGGCCGCCCGGCTGGTTGATTGCAGCAGCAGGTCCTGAAAGAACAGATCCCCACAGCTGGCGCCTGTCAGCGACAGCGGGGGCAGGAGCAGCAACAGTGCCCCGGCTTTTTCTGCGCGGCGCAGCTGGCGCAGGCTCTCGTCCCGGTTCTTCTCCACATCCGCCGGTGCGCCCCGCAGGTCCGCACACATCAACAGCATATCGCGCATACATGCACCTCTTGACGAATATTAGCACTCCGGGCTTCGCTTGACAAGTAACACATGACTGGACCTGGCAAGGGACGAGCTTTGCTCTACACCTGCCCGCCAGGCCGCTTTCCCTGAGTTGATGCGAAGTATGCGCCCACTATCATGACACACAGCGCAAGCAGGAAGGCCGGCGTGGGCAGCTGCCTGAATATGATGAGGGAAAGCGCTGCGCCAATGAAAGGCGCAACCGCGTAGTAGGTGCTTGTCTTTGCCGCGCCCAGTTCGCGCTGGGCGTGGACATAGAAGAAGATGCTCAGCCCATAGGCTACAGAGCCCAGCAGCAGTGCGCCTGCGGCGTAGGCAAGCCGGGGGAACGTTTCGCCCAAACTCAGGGCGATCAGCAAGGCGCCCGATCCCGCGCCAAAGCCTTTGAGTACCACGATCTCCATGGGGTTCTTTTTGGAGAGTACGCGGGTGCAGTTGTTTTCAAGGCCCCAGCAAACGCAGGCAAGCAGCACGAGCACGGAGCCGAAGGAAAACTGCAGGCTTCCCCTGCCCTCAAAGAAGAGGATGACGCTGGAAAGGCTTACCAGCATGATGGCCAGCCACAGCCTCCTGGAGATGGTCTCATGAAACAGCATTAGAGCAAACACCGACGTAGCCACGATCTCAAAATTGTTCAGCAGCGAGGCGTTGGCGGCAGAGGTTGATTTGAGCCCCAGCATCAGGAAAATGGGTGCCGCGATATCCAGAACGATCATGCCCAGGACAAAGGGCAGATCTCTTTTACTGAGTGATTCTTCCTTTACCGCGGCGCCTGTTCTTTTTGTGATCAGGCTGACGATCAGCATTCCCAGGCAGGCTCCCAGATACAAAAGCGCCGCCATCATGGTGGCGGAAATATCGCGCAGCAACAGCTTGGACAAGGGGGCATTGATAGCATAGAGCGCCGCTGCCAGGAGGGCAAAGAAGATGGCGCGGGATTTCTTGCTGGTTGGCATGGCCTCTCCTTCCTTGATGAAACGCTCCATGGCGAATTTATACAATAAAAGTGTAGCACATCCATTACGTGGCAGGCAAGGCGCCGGTCGATCGGCATTGCATATAGCCGTCCCCTTTGCTAACATGAGGGCCATCAAGCGAAGGGAGCGCAGCGATGATATTTGATCTGGTGGTCATCGGTACGGGAGCGGGACTGACGGTTGCGGAAAGGGCCGCGCAGGAGGGCCTGCAGGTAGCTATCGTGGAGAAGGGCAAGTTTGGCGGCACCTGTTTGACCAGAGGCTGCATCCCCTCCAAGATGCTGGTCTATCCGGCCGATCTGCTGCGCGAGGCGCAGAGGGCCCACAAGGTGGGTATCCACTTTGAGGAACCGCAAGTCGATTGGCAGCAGATCTCCCGGCGCGTCTGGGCGCAGATAGATATCAGCCAAAGCATCCAGGAGACTTTCTCCAAGTTACCAAACATCACGCTCTTCCTGGGGGAGGGGCGTTTCACCGGCATGCACAGCATGAGCGTGCGCTTGAACGCGGGTGGCGATGAACAACTGGAGGGTAAAAAATTCCTGATCGCGGCGGGGGCGCGTACCTGGATGCCGCCCATTGAGGGTCTGGAGGAGACGGGTTACCTGACCAGTGAAAGTTTCTTTGGCAGCCAGTATCCCAAAAAACCCTGGAAGAGCCTGGCAATCGTGGGGGGCGGCATCATCGCGGCGGAGTTCGCGCACATCTTTTCCGCCCTGGGTACCCAGGTGACGATCATCGGGCGCAATAAGCAGCTGCTGCCCTGGGAGGATGAGGAGATCGCCCGGCTGGTACATTGGCAGTTTGAGGATTTTGGCATCCGCGTATTGACCGAGCATGAGGTGGTGCGTATACAGCCCGGGAAAGCTGGCAGGGAGATCATCGCGCGCAAGCGTTCAAGCGGCGAGCTGGTGACCGTGAGCGCCCAGGAGGTGCTGATCGCCGCCGGTGTGGTGCCCCAGACTGATACCCTGGACCTGGCTCAGTCTGGCGTCCAGACTGATGCTCAGGGATGGATCAAGACGGATGAATACCTGCAGACCTCCAGCCCCCACATCTATGCCTTGGGTGACATTATTGGCGGGCATCTGTTCCGCCACAAGGCCAACTACGAGGCAGATATCCTGATGCACAACCTGTTTGACTTAGGTGAGCCCCGCCGTGCGGCTGATTATAGCGCGATGCCCTGGGCGGTGTTCTGCTGTCCGCAGGTGGGGCACGTTGGTTTGACGGAAAAACAGGTGCGCAACAGGGGGATCAAGTACTATTGCGCGCGTTACCGCTACAGCTACATTGCAGCGGGCATCGCGATGGGCTACAGGGATGATGATGGTGACAACGGCCTGGTGAAGCTGCTGCTGGATGAAGAGCTGCACATCCTGGGCGTGCACATCGCTGGTTTTCAGGCGGGAGCATTGGTGCAGCCATTTGTTTATCTCATGAACGCGGGCGAGAAGTTGAAGGATGCCAAGGCAGGGACGATTGAGCCATTGATGCACTCGATGGTCATCCATCCCACGCTTAGCGAATTGGCTGCCTGGTCCGTTGAAAGCGTTGACTGGAAGCACCCGATCGACCCCGCGGTTTCAGCTGAGGGGGCAAGGGTATATTGATAGCACTGAATGGATTTTCAATATGGGAGGACAATTGACGTGATTTCAAAAGGCGAAAAAGCCCCGAACTTTACTCTGGAGGACAACCATGGCAACATGGTGAGTTTATCTGACTTCTGCGGTAAGAAGGTATTGCTGAGCTGGCATCCTCTGGCGTGGACAGGCGTGTGCACGGATCAGATGCGCGCGCTGGAAGCCAATAAGGATAAGCTGGCCGCCCTCAATACGGTTGCCCTTGGTATGAATGTGGATCCCGCGCCCAGCAAAAAGGCCTGGGCGGCCGTGCTGTCCATCCGTGATACACAGCTGCTGAGTGATTTTTATCCCCATGGCGCGGTGGCCAGGGATTACGAGGTGTTCCTGGAGGACATGGGTTGCTCGGGCAGATGCAACATCCTCCTGGATGAGCAGGGCATTGTTTTCTGGACTAAAGAATATCCACTAAGCCAGCTGCCTGACATGGAAGAAGTTTTGCACGCGATCGCAAAAGCCTAGACATTAACACCTGCCCATAATAAACAAAGCCACCCGCTTTTTAGCAAGGAGCGGATGGCTTTTTTGTGACGCTATGAACAGTCTGGTGCCAAGCTGACAGCTACTTGTCGCGCGCATTATCCTGTTCTAGGCTCTTGAGCTGCGCGACAAGCTCCGTTACGGCCAGATCCCTGCTCTGGGGCCTTACGCCTATGATGTGCAGGCTGCAGCGGTCGCTGGGGATCAGCAGCTTTTGCGCGGGGCTGGCGCCGATGGCATGGGCCATGGTGGGGCTTATCTCACCCAGCAAGGCGTTCGCGACGACCAGGCCCGTCGGGCCCAGGATATAGTCGGCGTCCCGGCATCCCCAGACGATGGCGTTTTCGCCTGTCGCCCCTTCCTGTGCGCCGGCGCGCAGCATGGCTTGAGTGGCCAGCACATTGGTGCCAAGAGCCAGCAGCGGCTGGTCGGGCAGCGCCTTTTGCAGGGCTTCCACGATCGCGCGGCCCAAACCGCCGCCCTGGCCATCAATGACGAGTATCTTCAATCAAATCCTCCTGGGTACTAAGCCTTCAGCGGGATGAACCTGGCCCGCTCCAGCGCCATCACAAGCGGCGGAATCAAGGCGATGTGCAGGATGATGCCCGGCCAGGCGTTGATGAAGGCGCCGGCCAAAAAGGCCTGGAAGCCAAAGCTGCCGCCTGAGGCGCCCACCAGCAGGTACATCGCAAGGCCCCAGACAAGGCGGCCAACCAGCATAGCTGTGATGAGGGATACCAGGACATTCAATGGTTTCTTTGGCAGCTTTTCGTACAGCAGACCGGCTACAGCGCCATAGACAGCCATCTCAAAGGCCATAGCCAGTGCGATAGGACCAAGTGGTGGCATGTTCAGGATAAGCGAGCGCAGCAAGGGGGACAGCGCCCCAACGACCAACCCCCAGGGCCAGCCGCAGACAAAACCGCACAGCAGTACCGGGATGTGCATGGGGCTGAGCATACTGCCAAGCACTTGCAGCTGCCCGGTCAGAAAAGGCAGGGCAAACCCAAGCGCGACAAACATGGCCGAAAGTACCAGGCGATTGACATCCAGTTTTTTCATAAAAAGAGAGCCTCCTTCAAGGTATCCGTCAAATAGGCTCCGCTGCCGGGAACCGCGATGCCTTCATGACATCCTCTTGAGGCTTCTGCCTGCCCACATCCTATCAAGTCGAGCCCTGCTTGTCAATAAGCATGGCCGCCGCATTTTCCAGCACCTTAGCCGTCTGCGCACTGCCCTGGGCAAAATCAGGTCTGCCGCCTCCTTTGGCGCCTGACGCCTTTAGCAAGGCCGCCATATCCTGGGGCAGGCTTGAATGGCAGGCAAAGATGAGGTGAAAACCTTCCGCCTTGGGGGCGGCCAGCAGACAGACGCAATGACTCTCAGCAATCAATTCGCTTGCCATCGTTTTTATTCCTTCCATGTCCGTATCATCCATTACGCCCTTGATGAGCCTGATGCCATTGGGCAAAGTCTGTGCTTTGGATGTCAATTCCCTTGCTCTTGCCTGCGCTTGAATGTGTAAGAGCTTGTTCAGTTGCAGGTGCAGCGCAGCCTGCTCATCCAACAAATGCTTTACAGACTTGGACAAAGCCTCCGGAGGGATGGAAAGCAGGGCGGAGGCCTCCTCTACCGCGTGGAAAATCGTCTGGTAATGTCGGATCGCGCGCGCCCCACAGACGAAGGTCAGGCGCATTTTGCCCCTTGATGGCGCGCTGTCCAGCACCTTGATCAGGCCGATCTGACCTGTGCTGTTTGGGTGAGTGCCACCGCAGGCCACCATCTCAAAATCGCCCGCGGCCACCACGCGCACATTGCCTTCGACCGTTGGCTCTTTTCGCAGCGGCAGGTTTTGCAGTTCTTCGGGCGAGGGAAACCAGCAGCGGATGGGGGCGTCCAGCTGCACCCGATGGTTGGCCAAAGTTTCAAGGGCGGTGATTTCTTCATTGCTCAAACGCATCCTGCCGTCGGGCAGGGTGACATCGATGGTCGATACATCCGCGCTTACATGCAGCCCGTGGACATACCCCTGATACAGTGCGTACAGGCTGCCGGCAAGGATATGCTCGCCTCCGTGCTGCTGCATGTGGTCAAAACGCCGCGGCCAATCGATGTTGCCCTGTACCAAAGCCCCCGGCACCAGCGGCGCGTCCGTCCGGTGCCAAACATTGCCTTCATCATCAATCTGGACGTCCAGCACCCGGCGGACCTGTTCTGCGGCTTTCAGGATGCCTGTATCAAATGGTTGGCCGCCCGAGGTGGGGTAAAAGGCGCTGCGGTCAAGCGCCAGCCAGGGCCCATCCTGCCTGGTTTGACAAGCTATCACGCTGGCCTCAAAATGGCGCAGGTAGGCATTCTCATAGTACAATCGCTCGCTCATGCATTCTTCTCCTTCTGGGGCTTTTAGCATACCATGCCCTGCCCTTGCGCGCAAATCCTTCTCTATGGTAGACTCTGCTCAAGACATTCCAGTGGAGGAAGTATGACAAGCGGGATTGTGTGGGGGATCTTGATTCCTTTTGTGGGCACCACGCTGGGTGCCGGGATGGTGCTGTTCATGAAGGGCGATATGCGCCCCAGCGTCCAGAAGCTGCTGCTGGGCTTTGCGGCGGGCGTCATGATGGCGGCCAGCGTCTGGTCGCTGCTGCTGCCTGCGATCGAGCGCTCCCGGGCCTTGGGCGATATCGCCTGGCTGCCCGCAGCGCTTGGGTTTTTGGTGGGCATGGGCTTTTTACTCTTGCTTGACAGCCTCATCCCCCACCTGCACATGGGCTCCGATGCGCCAGAGGGCCTGAAGAGCAAGGCCAACAAGAACACCATGCTGATGCTGGCGGTCACGCTGCACAACATCCCCGAGGGCATCGCGGTGGGCGTGGTCTTTGCCGGCCTTGCCTCCGGCATGGCCAACATCACTTATGCCTCAGCCCTGGCCTTGTCCATCGGTATTGCCATCCAGAACTTCCCCGAAGGCGCCATCATTTCCCTGCCGCTGCGCAGCGCTTCCATGTCCCGGCCCAAAGCCTTCCTGTTTGGCACGGCTTCCGGTGTAGTGGAGCCCATTGCCGCCTTCATCACCGTGCTGCTGACCGATCTGATGGTCCCTATCCTGCCCTTCCTGCTGGCCTTTGCGGCAGGGGCCATGATCTATGTGGTGGTGGAGGAGCTGGTGCCCGGGCTGCAGGATGGCGGCCACTCCAACATCGGCATCATTGGCTTGGCGCTTGGCTTCACCGTGATGATGATACTGGATGTGGCACTGGGCTGACATTGATTGCCTGCCCTGCCCGCATCTGCTATAATGCAGGTACTGACAGGCTCAAGCCTGACCAGTCTCAAGGGGGTGCCATGCCTTCTTTTATATCCACCATTTTGCGCAGCCAGATCAAACTGCTGGCCCCCATCATCGCCAACGCCACCCTGGAGCAGACCCGCAGCGCCCAGGACGCGCTGAGCAGGCTCAGCCAGCGCGCGGTGCGCGACAGCGTAGTTTTTAAAGATGTGCGCTTTCCCTTGTTTGATGCAGCCTGGGCCATCCCGCTCAAGGGCCGCGTCAGGCAGGCGATCGTATATTTGCATGGCGGATCCTACAACGCGGGCGGCTTGGCCTACGCCACGGTCTTTGGCGGCCTGCTGGCGCAGATGACCGGCCGCGCTGTGCTGTGCGTGGGTTACCGCCTGGCACCCGAAAACAGCTTCCCCGCGGCCCTGGAGGATGCCCTGACAAGCTACCAGGCCGCGCTGGAGCGCTTTGCGCCCGAGGATATCGCCTTCGTGGGCGAGTCAGCGGGCGGCGGCCTTTGTTATTGCCTGGCGCTGAAGGTCAAATCGCTGGGTCTGCCGCAGCCTGAGCGCATCGTGGCCATCTCCCCCTGGACGGATGTGACAATGGAACGCGATGTTTCCGCCCAGCAAAAGCTTGATATCCTGATCCACAGGGACAACGTAAAAGAGAGCGCCGCGATGTATGTTGGCAGCGAAGATCCCCATAATCCCCTGATCTCTCCCCTTTACGGAGATGTCACCGGCCTGCCACCCTCCCTGATATTTATAGGGGGCAATGAGATCCTGCTGGATGACAGCGTGCTGATGCACGAGAAACTGGAGCAGTCCGGCTGCGTGAGCGAGCTGCACATCGCCGAGGGTCTCTGGCATGTCTATGTGCTCTACGGCGTCCCCGAAGCGCGCGAGGCCCTCAAGCGCATCGCGCTGTACCTGAGGGAGGAGAAGCGCCGTGGTTAAACCAGCGAGGGTCAAAACACGCCCCATCCCTGCCTGGGTCAAACTGGATAACGCGGCCAAGATCTACCCTTCGACCGCGTCCAATAGCTGGATGGCGATTTACCGCCTGTCGGTCACGCTGGATGAGGAGATTTCCCGGCCGATGCTGCGCCTTGCCCTGCAGGCCACGCTCAAGCGTATCCCGCTGTTCTCCTACCGGCTCAAGCGCGGCCTTTTCTGGTTTTTTATGGAGAGCCAGAGTGGCAAGGTGCCCAAGATCCAGGAAGATGTCGTCAACCCCTGCGTGCCCATCAACCTGCGTCAGAACGATCACTTCATGTTCCGCATCCGCGTGCATGGCGGGCGCATCGCCCTTGAGCTTTTCCACGCGATGGCCGATGGGACGGGCGCCATGACCTTTTTGCTGACCCTGGCCGCTGAATACCTGCGTCTGCGCTACGGCAGGCGCATCCTCCCCGCCCCCTTCATCCTGGATTGCCGCGATGACCCCCAGCCGCAGGATTGGGAGGACAGCTTCCCCAAGTACGCCAGGATGTCAGCACGCGGCCGCAGCGAGGAGCCGGCCTACCCCCTGCGAGGCACCAGGGAGGGCAAGGATTTCCTGCACGTGACCACCGGCATCATCCCCACAGCGCAGCTGGCCCTGGCGGCCAAGCGCCACGATACCACCATCAACACGCTGCTGGCGGCCATCATCCTGCGGGCGCTGCTGAACATTTCCGCCAAGGACCGCAGCCCGCGCCGCGCCAAACGCCCCATCAAGCTCTCCATGCCCGTCAATTTGCGCAAGTACTACCCCTCCAAGACCCTGCGCAACTTCTCTTCCTACATCAACGCCCCCATTTATCCCCAATATGGCACCTATACGCTGGACGACATCATCACCCTGGTCAAGCATTATGCGGGCTATGAGTTGACTGAGCAGATGCTCAACGCCAGGTTCTCGGGCAATGTGCGGGCTGAGCAGTCAAAGCTGCTGCGCGCAGCTCCGCTCTTCCTCAAATCGGCAGTGCTCAAGCTGGTGTACCTCCTGCAGGGTGAGCGCTATTTTACCACCGTCCTGTCCAACCTGGGGCTCATCAAGCTGCCTGAGCAGATGGCGCAGCATGTTACGCGCATTGACGTCATCATCGGCGGTGGCAAGCACAATCCCATCTCCTGCGGCTGCGTGAGCGTCAATGGCAAGACTTTCCTTACATTTACCCGCACTATCATCGAGCCGACCCTGGAGCAGCTTGTCTTTACCGCGCTGGTCAAGGAAGGCGTCCATGTGACCATTGAATCCAACAGGAGGACAGAGTCATGAGCTATTGTGTACACTGCGGCGTGCAGCTGGCCGTCAGCGAAAAAGACTGCCCCCTGTGCGGCACCGTGGTGCAGGATCCTTTTTGCGCCTGGCAGAAGCCTGAGCAGATGCCTTATCCTGAGACAGTGGAAGTCAAAAACACGCATATCGACAGGCGCTACGCGCGCCAGCTGATGGTGATGGCGATGCTGGTACCTATTGTCATCGTAATGCTGATCGATTTGGTGGACGGCCGCGGCTTTGGCTGGTCGCTGCTGGTATCCGGGACACTGGTCCTTATCTACTGCTGGATCGTTGTGCCTGTCCTGTTCAAGTTTTCCAGGCCCTACGCCTATATCCTGATAGATATCCTCTCACTGAGTGCCTACCTGCTGCTGATCGCGCTAATCACGGGCGGGATGGGCTGGTACCTGGGTTTGGTACTGCCCATGTTGATCTGGCTCAGCCTGGTGGTGATAGCGTCCGTGCTGGCTATCCGAAGGCTTGAGATGGCGCCGCTATACCGCGCCGCTCTTGTTAACCTGATGGCGGCCGTCTTTTTGCTGGGCCTGGAACTGCTGATCAACCTCCATGCCGTGATGGGCATCCGCCTCAACTGGTCCTTTTTCGCCGCCATCCCCCTGGGGGTGATTGCGCTGATGCTGGCGCTACTGGAGCGTAATACCCCCCTAAAGGAAGAAATCAAGAAGCACCTATTTATCTGATTCTCTCAGCTTGCGCGCGATGGCCTGACCTTCCGGGCTGGTTAAAAAATCATAAGTGGTCTGCGGCACCAGGTGCCGGATGGCATCCAAGTCGCCTGACATCATCGCCGCACGCACACGGGTGGCGCTGATAGGCGTCTGGCCAGTGTCCTGGCGTCGGGGGAGGATGTGCAGCTGCACGCCGCTTAAAGGAAGGCGCTGCGACATCGCCTGATTGTACAGCGCAGTGGAGGGAGAGAAGGGTTCCTCGCCCACGAAGCGGTCGGTGATGGCAAGTGCCTGCGCGATGCGGCCAAAGACCGCCGCGTCAAGCCGCGCCTGCGCCAAGGTAAGGGCGTCAGATTCCTTGATGAAATAGCTGGGGAAGGTCGCGCTTGAGACCAGGTAGGGCCCGGTAGGATGATAATAGATGTGGGGGATATGCGCCGTGCCCGCGCGGATCAGCTTTTCCCTTACGGCGTAGGGGAAGAGGCTGACATCCTCAGACACCATGAACAGGTGCAGCGCCTGGCAATTGGCGGCTGCCTGCTCCGCCAGGTACTGATGCCCCAGGGAGAAGGGATTGGCGTTCATTACGATGGCGCCGATTCTGACGCCCTGAAGCAGTTGCGGCCGTTCCAGGCCCTCCAGATAGCGTTCGAAGCCATGCTTGCGATTTTCCAAAAAGACCACCTCATCCACCGAGGCGATCTCATAAAAGCCAAGCGCGGTGAAGGTCTTTGCCGCTTCTGCTTTGGTATGGATGAACAGTTCATATACCCCGCGGCTGAATAGCTCCTGGCTCAGCTGGGAGACTAACATCGCCATCAGTCCCTCGCCCTGATGTTCCCTATCCACCGCCAGACAGCGCAGCGTATTGCGATAGAAGGACCCAGTGGCCAGCAGCTGATCCTCCTCATACAGGCCCAGCGTATAGTCCAGGTGCTGATCCAGGCTGATGCCTTCCTGCCTGAGCAGAGCCTCTGCCTGCACGCGGCCTTGGCTATCGTTGTCCCAGATGAGCCGGATATCCATCACTTGCCCCCCTTCCTGCTTCTGCGCAGCCCGCAGGGTGTCCTTGACGATCTGATAGAGGCCCTATACTGGAGTAAATTCAGGTGAGCCACTGAGTGGTTCTCTGGTATCATGAGGTTAACAAGATCAACATGAGAAGGAGAACAAAACAAATGGCTCAGGTACATCTTACACTGGACAGCGAGACATTGAAAGGCTTGTTTACGAGAGAAGGGAAGGACCAGGCATTTGGGGAGCTGATAAGCAGCATACTCAACCAGGCGCTGACCAAGCCCGTTGACAGCATCCCACCTACGCCGTCAAGGACGGGCAGGCCCGGCCCCTGACACTGCGCCTGAGCGGCCTGACTAATGATGAGAAGCAGATACTCTAAGATGGCAGTTTGATCAACTTCTACCGCAACGAATAGGCTCTGATCAAATAAACAAGGCGGTGCCCTGCGGCGCCGCCTTGTGTTTGTTCCCGTTTGTCTGTCAAAACCATTTCTTTCTCTTGAAGTAGTACATCATACACCCGGCGGCAATGATCATGATCAGCCAGATGATGCCATAACCCCATTTTTGCTCCAGCTCGGGCATATACCGGAAGTTCATGCCATAGACCCCAACGATGAATGTCAGGGGGATGAAGAGGGTGGAGATGATGGTCAGTACCTTCATGATCTCGTTGAGTTTGTAGCTGATATTGGAGATGTGCAGGTCCGTGAGGCTGGATAAAAGTTCCCGGCTTGTTTCGGTTGAATCGATCGCCTGCACGATATGGTTGTAGACGTCGCGCAGATAGGGCTCCGTTGTCTGCTGGATCAGCCCGACTGTCTCGTTGCGCAGCAGCGATGCCACATCCCGCAAGGGCCAGATGCACTTGTTCACCCTCAGCAGCGCCTTTTTGATCTCGCGTATAGCGTGCAGATGCTCTTGTTGGGTATCGGCCATCACCAGTTCCTCCAGGGCGTCTGTTTTCTCGTTCAGCGTCTCCAGGACATCAAAGTAACCTTCCACGATGGCGTCAAGCAGCAGGTACATGAGGTAATCGGCACCGAACTGGCGCACGTGGGCGCCCTCGCTGTTGATCCAACTGCGTATGTTGCTAAATACATCGCCCTTGGCCTCGCCCAGCGTGATCACGAAGTTCTTTCCCAGCAGGAAGTTGATGTGTTCCACCACCATTGTATCGTCCTGGAAGTAGATCATTTTGGCCACGATGTGCAGGAACTCGGGATACACGTCTACTTTGGCTCGCTGGTCCGTGTTGGTGATGTTGTGGATGACAAGCGGGTGGATATGAAAGGCATCGCCCAGTGCCTCCAGCAGTTCCTGCGGATATTGCCCGTCGGCGTTGATCCAGCGGATGGTGCTGTCGGGAATACGGGACAGCTCCATCAGCTCCTCGGCCTGCGAAACGTTTACCTCGTAAGCCTGGCTGTGGTTGGTGCCGTACTCGATGACGTCCACTGTCCCGCAGACCTCGCCAATGTCATATTTGTCCTGTATTGTGATTTCCATCAGAACCTGCCTTTCATCCGGACGGTTTATACCATTCTCAAACATTAATGCTTTGATGCGGCGGATCTTTTCCGCCCTATCTTTGTCTCATTCAGTCGGCGTAGGCTGCGACTACGCCTTCTTCTCTCGACTTTGATATGACGAAAAATCTCTCTCCGCATCGGCGCATTACTGTTTTCAAATAGTATTAGCCTTCAACTTCCAACACAACCAGCGGCGGCACCTGGCTGATGTCTTCCTGCGTGAAGCGCAGCAGTGGTTGGATAGATGGCGCGATGGGCAATAGCGCCTCAAGGAAGTTATCCAGCGGCGAAAGGGCCTGCAAGCCCTGCTGGCCCAACCTGTAGTGCATGGGTACGATGACCCGGGGCTTGATGCGCGCCATCAGCGCTGCTGCTTGCTTTGCATCGATGGTATAGGTTCCGCCAACAGGCACGAATACAAGGTCCAGAAACTCAAGCGACTCAAGGACCTTTTCATCCGGCATACAGCCCAGATCGCCAAGGTGCGCCAGGCGCAGGCCATCAAACTGGATGAGGTAGATGGTGTTGGGCCCGCGCTTCGCGCCCTGTACCGCGTCATGCCAGCTGGGCAGTCCGGTGATCTTGATGCCTTTGCGCGGATGATGCTCGCCGCCCTCGCGTATCACCTGTGGCTGACCCTCCACCTTTTCCAGGTGCTGATGGTCATTGTGCGCGTGGCTGACGGTCACGATATCGGCGCTGGTTTTGTGGAAGGGGAAGGGGATGGTAGGGTCAAAAGGATCGGTCAGGATGCGCAGGCCGGCATTGGTCTGGATAAGGAACTCCGAGTGGCCGTGATAGCTGATCAGCATGGTGAACTCCCTCCTCCGGTGTTATGTGGTTGTGAGGCGTATCGCAAGCAACCGTGCGCCATCGTATGGCGGGCTTCTTTGTTCCCGCAGGGCATCGGCCAGCGCCGCAGAGAGCAGCGCACACAGCGGCCGCTGCCGGTCAAGCAAATGCAAACGCAATGCCTGGCGCAACACTGCCGCGTCCTGCCTGGCATAAGCGGTTTCGTGCTGCATCAAAATGCGGCACAAGCCCCAAAGCGCGGGATCGCTGTCCCCAAACGGAGGCAGCTGCGGGAGGGGCAGGGCCTCATAGCAGGCCTGATAATGGGCCGGATCAAAGTCCACCAGCGCCAGACCATCAAGCTGCGTGAGCACATAGCCTGCGTCCAGCAAACGGGTCTCTGCTGAGGTCTTATCCTCCTGTTTCAGCCTGCGGGGATAATCGCTGATAAAAAGCGCGCGCCCTGCCCTGTCTCTTTGGATCAGGCAGGGCGCGGCGATGATATCGGCGGCTTGCTGAGGATGCGGCAAGGTCAAGCCTGTTTGTTTTCGGAAAAGCTGATCTTCAGGTCGTTGACTGAGGTGAACTGGCCCTGGATATCCAGCTGATACTTGAGCGATACTTCGCCCCGGCCCGTGTCATCCACTGAGTAGTTGACCTGGGTGGGGAATATGCCCATGCCAAAGGCCCCAAAGGGCGTGTTGTAGCTGGTTTCGAAGCGGCGGCCCTGCTGGAACACCATGTTGGTGCCCCATGCGCCAGCGCGCGCCATGGTGACCACGCCATCGTCCATGGTCATGGTGATGCGGCGCTTCTCATTGGAATCGATCTGGTTCTCCTCATAACGGAGCTTCCACTGATCTTTTTCCTTGGTGAGTGTGCCAGTAGTGACCAGGCGCATGGCGTCATCGGTCTCCCCAAAATCGCTGGTTACCCCCGTTACTGTCAGCAGTACCTTCCTGCGTTTCATCTAGCCCACCCCCTCTCTTGATTCCATTATACCCCAACTCCCCGCAAAAGAACAGCGTCACCTGTGACAAGTCCGTGAACAAGCTGAGCAGACGGTGAGGCGTTGTTTTCACTGGCGATTCATTGTAAACGTCACCGCTTGATGCTATACTGTCGCAAGCGGCGCAAAGCGGCTCGCTTTGCGTAATGAAAGGATGGCGTGGATGCACACAGAGGAATTCCTAAAAGCAGTCACGGCCCTGCCCGGGCTGACGGGCAACGAGGGACAGGTGGCAGAGTATATTGCCGCCGCGTTTCGCCCTTTTTGTGACGAGGTCAGGATAGACAAGCTCAACAATGTGATCGCGCATAAGCGGGGCCAGGGCCCCAAAGTCATGTTCTGCGCCCATCTTGACGAGATCGGCCTGATGGTGGTGAAGATCGAGGAAGATGGCTGCCTGCGCATGGGCAATGTCGGCGGCGTGGACCCGCGCATTTTGCCGGGCATGCGGGTAAAGGTATACGGCAAGCAGACGCTCTTTGGCGTGATAGGCGCCAAGGCCCCGCATCTGCTGAGCAAAGAGGAGAGCGAAAAGAACTACAAACGTGAGGATCTCTACATTGACCTGGGTTTGCCGACGCAGCGCGTGCGGGAACTTGTGCAGATAGGCGACCTGGTGACGCTTGAGGCGCGCTTCGCGGCGCTGCAAAACGGGCGCTACGCCACCAAGACCGCCGATGACCGCGCCTGCGTGGCCATCCTGTATCGTGCGATGCAGCTGCTTAATGACATGAAGCACAAGGCAGACGTTTACTTTGTCGCCACCTGCCAGGAAGAGATCGGTTCCTATGGCGCGGGGATGACCGGCCACAGCGTGGACCCGGATTTTGGCGTGGCGCTGGATGTCTGCCATGCGGTGACGCCCGGTGCTCCCAAGATACGGACCCATCAGCTTGATTCCCTGGTGGCAAGCCAGGGTCCTTACCTGCACCCCATGCTGCGCGCCAAACTGATGGAAGTGGCAAAGCTGCATAATATTCAGGTACAGACAGCCATTGTACCGCGCGCTACAAGTACCGACGCGGACGGCCTGTCCGTCCAACGGGGAGGTATCCCCACCATCCTGCTTGAGCTGCCGCTCAAATACATGCACACCACGGTTGAGCTGCTGGATATGCATACCCTGGAGGAGGGGGCAAGGCTGCTTGCCCATTTCGCGGCGGCGGTGGATGAAAGCTGGGAGGAAGCGCTATGGATCTAAAGCAATTAACGGCTCTGCACGGCCCCTCCGGCAATGAAGGCGCTGTCCGCAAAGCCATTGTGCAGGCCGCGGGGCCGCTGTGCGATGAGGTCAAGATAGACCGCGCGGGCAACGTGATTTGTTTCAAGAAGGGTTCAAACCCCGATACACCGGGCGTTTTATTCTCCGCCCACATGGATGAGGTTGGCTTCATCATTGCCGGCCATACCGAGGACGGCCTGCTGCAATTCCGCCCCATCGGAGGCATTGACCCCCGGGCTGTCGTCTCCAAGTGGGTGCTGGTGGGGGACAGCCTGATCCCCGGCGTCATCGGCGCTATGGCTATCCATCTGCAGACAGCGGCCGACCGGCAAAAAGTATTGGACTATGAACAGCTGTACATTGATATCGGCGCCAAGGATCAAAAGGAAGCTGAGAAGCTCTGCCCGCTGGGCAGCTACGCCGTTTTTGACACGCCCTACACCCCCTTTGGCGAGGGATTTGTCTGCGCCAAGGCGCTTGATGACCGCGTGGGCTGCTATAATCTGCTGCGCTTGCTTGCGGGCAGCTACCAAAGCGACCTGACCTGCTGCTTCGTATCGCAGGAGGAAGTCGGTTTGCGGGGTTCCCGCGGCGCGGCCTTCCATCGTCAGCCCGCCGTTGCGATCATCCTGGAAGGCACCGCCGCCAATGACCTGGGCGATGTGGAGCCGCGCTTCCATGTCTGCCAGGCGGGCAAGGGCGTGGCCATCAGCTTCATGGATCATGCCAGCATCGCCAATCGCGAGCTTTTCCGTCAGATGATCACCTTGGCTGAGGCCGCCGATATTCCCCATCAGATCAAGCAGGGCGTGACCGGCGGCAACGATGCCGGCAGCTTCCAGACGACAGGCGAAGGCGCGAAAACCATCGTGCTCAGTGTGCCCTGCCGCTATATCCACTCAGGCGCCAGCGTCTGCAAGCTTTCCGATGTGGACGCGCAGTTGGCCCTGGCCCAGGAATACTTAAGCAATCTCTAAGGGAGGATCATCACGGATGTTACGCGATACACTCAAAACCCTATTGACCGCCTGGGGGCCCTCGGGCAGCGAGCACAACGTGGCAGAAGCGGTCAAGACGCTGCTGCACAGCCATGTGGACAGCATCAAAACCGATGTGCTGGGCAACCTGATCGTGGAAAAATACGGCAAGGATGACAACGCCAAGCGCATCATGGTGTCCGCGCACATGGATCACATCGGCCTGATCGTCACCAGCATTGAAAAAGAAGGCTTCCTGCGCGTGTCCTCTGTGGGCGGCATTGGCCGCATCATGAGTGAGTACCGCCACGTGGTCTTTGAAAACGGGGTAGAGGGCGTACTGCTCAGCCAGCCGATGGAGAGCAACAAGCCTGAGATCAAGGATATGTTCATTGATATTGGCGCTGCCGATGCCCAGGAGGCGCGCGGCATGGTGCAGGTGGGGGATATCGCGGTCTACGCGCCCGACATGTTCTCCCTGGGCAAGCACCGCGTGGCCTCGCCAGCCATGGATGACCGCTGCGCTTGCGCGCTGCTGGTTGAGCTTCTGCTGTACACCGAGGATCAAAAGAACACCATCATCGGCGTCTTCTCCACCCAGGAGGAGGTGGGCACGCGCGGCGCCTCGGTCGCGGCCTATTCCATCAACCCCGATATCGGCCTTGGGCTTGACGTGACCGCCTGGGGCGATACGCCGGAAACCAAGATACCCGATATTAAGCTGGGCGCCGGCCCTGCTGTCAAGATCATGGACCGCTCGATGATCGCCACCCCTTCTGTGCGCGATGCCTTGTTTGACGCGGCAGAGGCCGCCGATGTCCTGGTCCAGCGCGAGGTCCTGCCCTTTGGCGGCACGGATGGCGCGGCTATCCAGCATACCCGCGGCGGCATCCCCTCGGGCACCTTGTCCATCCCCTGCCGCTATGTCCACTCCGCCTGCGAGGTCATCGATATGCGCGATATGGATGGCGCGCTGAAGGTGCTGCTGCAGTTTGTCAATATTGTCTGATTCACATTTGAAGGAGTTTTCCGTATGAAGACCATGACCGCTAATGAACTGCGCCGGCTTTTCCTCACTTTTTTTGAACAAAAGGGCCACGCCGTGATCGCCTCTGCCTCCGTCATCCCCGAGAATGACCCCACGGTGTTGTTCACCACGGCGGGCATGCACCCACTGGTGCCCTATCTGATGGGCCAGCCCCACCCGGCGGGCAGCCGCCTGTGCAATGTGCAGAAGTGCATCCGCACCGGCGATATCGACGACGTGGGCGACGGCAGCCACCTGACATTCTTTGAGATGCTGGGCAACTGGAGCCTGGGCGACTACTTTAAGGCAGAGATGATCCCCTGGAGCTGGGAGTTCCTGACTTCGCCCGACTGGCTGGGGATAGACCCGGATAAGCTTGCCTTCAGCGTCTTTGCCGGCGATGAGAACGCCCCCCGCGATGAAGAGAGCCACACGCTTTGGCGCAGTTGTGGTGTGCCCGAAGACCGGATCTTCTACCTGCCCAAGGAGAAAAACTGGTGGGGCCCGGCCGGGCTGACCGGTCCCTGCGGGCCGGACACGGAGATGTTCATCATCACCGCAAAGCCGCCCTGCGGCCTGGATTGCTCACCAGCCTGCAGCTGCGGGCGCTACCTGGAGATCTGGAACGATGTCTTCATGCAGTACAACAAGCAGGACGACGGCAACTATGTGCCCCTTGCGCATCAAAACGTGGACACCGGCATGGGGCTTGAGCGTACGATAGGCGTGCTGACCGGCAAAGTCACCGTCTACGAAACGGATCTGTTTGCCGATATCATTGCCAGGCTGGAGGCGCTCAGCGGGCAACATTATCGGGGCGCGGATACGCAGAGCCTGCGGGCCTTCCGTATCGTGGCCGATCACCTGCGCACTGCTACCTTCATCCTGGGCGATCCCCACGGGGTCAGCCCCAGCAATGTGGACCAGGGCTACGTGCTGCGCCGCCTGATCAGGCGCGCGGTGCGCTGGGGCAGGCAGTTGGCGCTCCAGGATGGTTTTACAGCGGAGCTTGCCATGACCATAATCGATCAGTACCAGGAGGTCTACCCTGAGCTTGAGCGCAACCGTTCCTTCGTCATCGAGCAGCTGCTGCTGGAGGAGAAGCGTTTCCAGCGCACGCTCAACCAGGGCCTCAAGGAGTTTGAAAAGGCCATCGGCCGCCTGGGGCAGATGACCGATACCTTCACTCAGCTGCAGCAAAGCCTTCGCCAAACCCTCTTCACTCCCGAAAATATCCAGCTGCTGAAACAGGCGCAGGAGGAAGTCAGGAATGTCGGCTCCACGCTGCGCCCCACGCCCGAAGCGGAGCAGATCAAGGAAGAGCTCAGTCGTTTCGTGGAGGCGATGGAGACCATCGCGTCCTTCCGCCAGAAGGCAGAGGGCTTCATCAGCGGCCTCAAGACCATCAATGGGCGCGATGCCTTCAAGCTGTATGATACCTATGGCTTTCCCGTGGAGATCACCATGGAGCTGGCGCGTGAACAGGGCCTGCACGTGGATGAAGAGGATTTTGCTGCCCGCTTCAGGCAGCACCAGCTGACCAGTCAGGCGGGCGCCGAGCAGCGTTTCAAGGGCGGCCTGGCCGACCACGATGAAGAGACCACCAAGCTGCACACCGCGACCCACCTGCTGCAAAAGGCGCTGCGCCTGGTGCTGGGTGATGAAGTGCATCAAAAGGGCAGCAACATCACCGCCGAACGGCTGCGCTTTGACTTTACCTTTGGCCGCAAATTGACCCCTGAGGAGGTCCAGGAGGCAGAGGACATCGTCAATAGCATGATCGCGTCCAAGGCGCCCGTCGTCAAGGAAGAGATGACCGTCGAAGAGGCCAAGGCGCAGGGCGCCATCGGCCTGTTTGAGTCAAAGTACGGCGAGCGCGTCAGCGTCTACACGATGGGTGACTTCTCCAAGGAGATCTGCGGCGGCCCCCACGTCAAAAACACCGGCGAGCTGGGCAGTTTCAAGATCCAGAAGGAAGAGAGCTCTTCGGCCGGCGTGCGCCGCATCAGAGCTGTAGTGGGGCAGCCCTGAGGCGTGAACTTTGCCAATTTTGAGGGCGGCCGCGGTCGCCCTTCTCTTTTACACAAGAGCCTGACTGCAGGCGAAGGGAAGTTTCAATATGTCACTGGACGGACTGACCCTGGGCTTTGTGGCCCGTGAACTTAATAGCCTACTGCAGGGCGGGCGCATTGACCGCGTGGCGCAGCCGGAGAAGGACATGGTGCTGATCACGGTGCGCTCAGGCGGAGCCAACCATCGCCTGCTGATCAACGCCAGCCCCACCGGCACGCGGCTGCATTTGACGGAACACAGCTATGAAAGCCCGATGGAGGCCCCGATGTTTTGCATGCTGATGCGCAAGCACTTGGTAAACGGGCGCATTGTTGGTATCGCGCAGATGGGCGGCGACCGCCTGATTCGCATCGATATCACCGCGGCGGATGAGATGGGGGAGATCAGGGAAAAGCAGCTATACTTTGAGGCGATGGGCCGCCATACCAACCTGAGTCTAGTGCAGGAGGGGCAGATCATCGACTCCCTGCGCCATGTGACGGACGAAATGAGCCGTGTGCGGCGTATGCTGCCCGGCGCCGCTTTTGAGCTGCCGCCCGTGCAGGATAAACTGGCGCCTGAAGAGGCCGACGCGGCGGAATTGAACAGAAGGCTGTTGCTGGAAGGCGGGCGCGCGGACAGGGCACTGGCAGCGGTGGTATCGGGGCTGGGCGCAGGCAGCGCAGCGGAGATCATCTTTCGCCTGACAGGGCAGGAGCAGCCGCAGCTGCATACGCTCCCTGTCGATCGGCTGAGCCGGGGCTTGGCGCAGTTTCTAAGCCAATTGCCGGACTTGACGTTCCCCACACTCTATATGGACAGCGAGGGGCTGCCAAAGGAAGCGCTGCCTTTTCCTTTTCTCAGCCTTGAAAAGACACGGCAAGTGGCCTGTGACAGCCTGTCACAGGCCCTGGACAAGCTCTACTATGAGCGTGACTGCCATGACAGGCTGATGCAGCGTGCGTCATCGTTCAAACACACACTAAAGACCGCGCAGGAGCGGGTGCTGAAGAAACTTAGCTTGCAGGAAGAGGAGCTTCAAGGCGCGGCGCGCATGGAGGAGTACCGCGTGGCGGGCGAACTGCTGACAGCCTTTGCCCACCTTGTGCCCAAAGGCGCAAACGAGGCGACGCTGCCCAATTATTACGATGATACGCAGCTGAAGGTCAGCCTGGATCCTTCGCTCAGCCCAGCCGCCAACGCGCAGCGTTACTATAAGAAGTACCGCAAGGCCAATGTCGCCAAGCGCACCGCCGCCATGCAGAAGGAGAACAGCCTTGTTCAGTTGCGCTTGGTCGAAGACGCGCTTTATGGGGTGGAGAATGCTGAGACCGTGCAGGAGATCGGTGAGATCAAGAAGCCGCTGCGCCAGGCCGGCATCATTAAGCCCGAACCCCAGCCAAAGGGCCGCCGCAAGGAGAAAGAGAGCGCGCCGCTCGCCTTTGTCTCCCAAGACGGCATGGGCATCCTGGTAGGCAAGAATAGCCTGCAAAACGAGCGCCTGCTCAAACAGGCCTTGGGTACCGATCTCTGGCTCCATGCCAAGGACAACCCCGGCTCCCACGTCATCGTGCGCACTGAGGGCAGGCTGGTATCCGATGTCACTCTGCTCACTGCCGCCCGACTGGCTGCCTTTTACTCAAAAGGCCGGGGGCAGCAGGTACCGGTCGATTACACGCTGCGTAAATACGTAAAAAAACCCGGCGGCAGTCCGCCTGGCTTTGTAACCTATACTGATCAAAGGACGCTGTTGATCACCGTGACGCAGCAGGAGATCCGCGCAATTAGCGCAGCGGATCAGGGAACATGAAGTATAATGACACCATCAGCCTATCTTGCCGCGCCTGCCGTTCCCAACGTCAGGCCCTGCTGGCACAGCGGGCATTGTTTGGCTGGATAGTTGGCGACCCTGCAGGTCACCAGGGCTTCAAAGGGAACAGCAAAGTCGAGGCTGCCGCCTGATTTATCCACGATACAGCCTACGCCGACCACCTGGCTTTGCAGAGCTTTGACGATCTCCATCATCTCCCGTACGCTGGTGCCTGTGAAAACCTCATCTTCGATGATGAGCATCCGGCTGCCCCGCGCGATCTCAAAACCGCGCCCCAGGGTCAATGCGCCGTCCTTGCGCTCACAGTAGACAAAGGGCAGCTGCAGGGCCCGGCTGACCTCATAGCCGGGCAGCAGGCCGCCCAGCGCCGCGCTCAGCACCAGTTGCGCACCGCTGCCAGAAAAGCGCTGCGCCAGCAATTGTCCCATCTGCGCGCCCGTGCCGGCCTGTTCAAACAGCCTGGCGCACTGCACATAGTGATCGCTGTGCCGTCCCGAGGCGCGCAAAAAGTGCCCGATGCGCAGCGCGCCCTTCTCCTCCAACAGCTTGCGGATCGCCTGCTCGTCCATGCGTTTGTCCCCCATGCCCGCTTTGTTTTGGACAGTATACCATTTCCCATCCATCCTGCCAATTGCGGTAATTTCCTGTTTGACATCGTATACCATTCTCAAACATTAATGCTTTGATGCGGCGGATCTTTTCCGCCCTATCTTTGTTTCTTCATGCTTTGGTATGACCGCCGGTCTTGATCAAACATGAAGCAATCAGCGCCACGGGAAAAAGCAACACGCTGAATAGATACCACTTTCCGAAACTCTTGCCTTTCTCATAGGCTTTGACCGCAGGGTACGTTGCCAGCAGCCCCAGGATCATCAGTCCGCAGGTTGAAAACAGCCCGATCGCCGTCAGAATATTGTCTCCAATGATCATTTTTCCCTCCTCAGAGCAGTGAGCCATACCGCCTGGCATATCTTGTTTTCAACAATGTGGCAAGAACCATATAGAGAAGGATCATCCCGACAAGCCAGGGGAAATACGCGAATGGCATCGGGTACATCCCCATGACCGCGCCAAGGCCGGTATACGGTATGACCGTGCCAACAATGATTCCAGCCGTGGTGAACAAGAGGACGGGCAGGGATGCCCGGCTTTGGATAAACGGTATTTTGGGCGTGCGGATCATGTGGATTACCAGCGTCTGAGACCACAGGGATTCCACAAACCATCCGGCATTGAACAAAGACATGAACAGGACGCTGTTGACGCCCGCAGTTCCGAAGGCGCCGCCAAAGACTGCCGGGCAGATGACAAAGAACATCAGGATATAGGTGGTCAAATCGAAAACTGAGCTTGTCGGCCCAATCCAGACCATAAACCTGCCAATCGAGGAAGCGTCCCATTTTCGGGGTTTCAGCAGATAATCCGCATCCATATGATCCCAGGGTATGGCCAGGCAGGAGATATCATAAACCAGATTCAGCAGAAGGATTTGAATGGGCAGCATTGGCAGGAAGGGCAGGAATGCGCTTGCCGCCAGCACGCTGAACATATTGCCGAAGTTGGAGCTTGCTGTCATCTTGATGTATTTGATGATATTGCCAAAGGTCTTGCGCCCTTCGATAACCCCCTCTCTGAGCACCATGAGATCCTTTTCCAGAAGAATGATATCCGCTGATTCCTTGGCGATATCAACGGCAGTATCAACAGAAATGCCCACATCGGCTTCTCTGAGGGCGGGGGCATCGTTGATGCCGTCCCCCATAAAGCCGACTGTATGGTCTTTGTTCTTCAGCGCCTTGATGATTCTGGCCTTTTGCATGGGCGACAGTTTTGCGAAAATCATCGTCCTTTCTGCTTCAATTGCCAATGTCTCGTCTGTCATGGCACTCAGTTGGCTTCCAAGCAGGATTCTGTCGACAGGTAAACCCACTTCCGTGCATATTTTCCGGGTGACCATTTCATTGTCACCGGTTAGTATTTTGACCTGAACCCCATATTCGTTCAATGCCTTGATGGCGGAAGCTGCCGATGCCTTTGGCGGATCCAGAAATCCGATGTACCCCATTAAAACCATATCGCTCTCATCATGTACAGAGAAATCTTCATCCAGCGGCATTTCGTTTTTCTGCGCTACAGCAAGCACCCGCAATCCATCATTGCCCAAGCGGTTCACAACCGCCGTCGCTTCTGCACGGATTTCGTCCGACATGGGGACAACCTCACCCCGATATTCAGCAAAGGAGCAGATGGACAGCATTTCTTCGACAGCGCCTTTGGTGACAAGCTGCCTTTTGCCGGTTTCATCCTCCAACACGACAGACATGCGGCGCCTGTTGAAATCAAACGGGATTTCATCCACCTTTTTAAAGGTGTCATCCCAGTTTTCATGCCCCTCTTTTTCTGCGCGGGCGATAATGGCCACATCGATCAAATTCTTCAGGCCAGTCTGAAAATAGCTGTTCAGATAAGCATGCCGCCACACGCGCACATCTTCGCTGCCGTGGATGTCTAAATAACATTCCAATATGATCCTGTCTTCTGTCAGCGTCCCGGTTTTATCAGTACACAAAACATCCATCGCGCCAAAGTTCTGGATCGCGCTCAGCCGCTTCACGATGGTTTTGTGTTTTGACATCTGGATTGCGCCTTTGGCAAGATTGGTGGTGACGATCATCGGCAGCATTTCCGGGGTAAGTCCCACGGCGATCGAAATGGCGAACAGAAACGCCTGGAGCCAATTGCCCTTGGTCAATCCGTTCAACAAAAACACAATCGGAACCATGATCAGCATGAACCGCACCAGGACCCAGCTGACGCTGTTGACACCTTTATCAAAGCTCGTCAACTCATGCTTTCCCACAAGGGTTTTTGCCATCGCGCCAAAGTACGTGTCATTGCCTGTCGAAAGGACAACAGCTGCTGCTGAGCCGCTGACCACGGTAGATCCCATAAAGCAAATGGTATCAAAATCCGAAAGGCTTGCGCTCTTCTGCAGGTCACCCTGATACTTTGATGTGCTGAATTTTTCCACCGGTTCAGATTCACCGGTCAGGGAGGATTGGCTGATAAAAAGGTCCTTTGATGATACAATCCTGACATCAGCAGGGATAATGTCCCCGGCAGCCAGGGATATCATATCTCCCGGCACAATGCCCGCCATTTCGATTTCCTGTTTTCCGGTGTCACTGCGAATAACATTAGCTATCGTATGAACCAACGCCTTCAGTTTTTCCGCTGCCCTGCCGGAACGGAACTCCTGAACGAAACGGAGGGTGCCGCTTATTATGACAATCGCGGTGATCACGATCACCGTCCGCCAGGTTTTATTTTCGGGTGCGGCCAGCATAACGTCCGTCACAAACGATATGCTGGCCAGGAAGAGCAGGATGCAGCTGAATGGGTTAAACAACGCCTGAATAAGCTGGATAAACCAGTGGGTCGGCCTTTCGGCTGCAATCTGATTTGGCCCATAGATCTCCAGACGCAACTCAGCCTCGAAGGTGTCAAGCCCATTTTGTGAAGTGTTCAGTTTGGACAAGACCTTCTGGATGTCCCACGCAGAAAAGTTAGCAAGCTTTTCTACGATGATATTGGTGATGTCATTGACATTCTGTTTCATGATGCCGCCTCCGAAATCCCAGGTTAAGAAAATCATTCAAAAACAAGATGCGGCATTACCTTTTTCGCCTGGACTTATTCAAATTGAACATCACATCGTTGATGATGACCACGCCAAGCAGCATCTTGCCGGCATCCACCACAGGCACAGCCAACAGGTTATATTTCTCGATGATATCCTTCAAGGATTCCGCCTTGTCGGTATCGTGCACATAGACAACATCCCTGTTCATGATATCCATCAGCTTGACCTCAGGGCCGGATACGACAATATCCCGCAATGTGACAGAAGCCTCAAGCTCACCCTTGTCCGAAACGATGTAAAGGTCGTAAATCACATCCGACTCAGGCTTTTCCCTGCGGAGGGTTTCCAGGGATGCACTGATGGTATCCTGGCTATGGAAGCTAATATAGTCTGTTGTCATCAGCGAGCCAACCTCGCTGTCATCATACCGCATCAGATCGCGGACTTCGCCGGAGGCTTCGCTCCCCATTTCCTTGAGGAGTTCCTCGGCTTTTTTCTCATCCATATCGCCCAGTATGTCGGCAGCTTCGTCAGCAGGCATGGCCTCAAGGACATCGGCTATTATATCAGAAGGAAGGCTTTCCAGCAGGTCATCCTGAGTATCAGGCTCCATCTCTTCCAAAACGTCTGCGGCCCGTTCTGTATCCATCGCGGAGAAAATCTTCACTTGGGTATTATGATCCATTTCTTCCATAATATCCGCCATATCCGACGGGTGCAGCCGGTTCAGGCTTGACATGCTTTTTGAAATCCCAACCGCGGTCTGGCCGAAGTTGATTGCTTCGACATTGTCCCACAGGACCAATTGATTTGGGATGGACAGATCAAATAATTTCAGAAACTTCTGAACAAAACTGGAGATGCCCCACTGACGCAGCCTCCCCTGCAACCCCGCGTCCACCGCCACGACGATTGACTTGTTGTCCACAATGGCGATTTTCAGGTCATAGACAAGGATCGTTCTTTTTCGATTCATATCAATGATTTTCTGATTCAGAAGCTGACCGGCAATATGAACCGTTTCCATCCCGTGAAGGTTGATGGGCTTGATATCTCTGCAGGCCAGAAGGTATCCGCCCTTTACATGTGTAATCTGAAAGGCTGAAAAATCAATGGTTTTCAGCCCATCCGGAAAGGATACGACGGCTGCAATGATCCTTGGGCGCAGAAAACCAAGATCAGCGACCAGATCTTTCAGACGCCCGATCGCTTTACCTTCAGTTGATATAACCTTTTTGCCTATGATATTGTTATAGAATATTGTGGATGATGATGTCATGGCTGTCCCTCCAATCCTGTTGATGGAAGGATGCCTTGAGCATGCTAAAATCAGCGCATCGGTTGGCAGCTGAGTGCAGTACAGGGCAGGCTTCCAAATATCCCGCGTTGTTTTGGATTGCTTCCTGGGTCTACTTCCACTGCATCTCAACCCCTCTCACAATGATTGCTGCCTGATATACTCCCTTACACTCCCTGAGCCCCAAACGGACATATGTCCTATGTACATTGTATGCCACCGGATTTACTATGTCAAACAGTTTTAATTGAAAAGCTGAAAAGCCACGGCGGATTGAAGAAACAAGCGCAGACTGTTTGCTGAAGACATTTTGTGGCGCAAGAAGATGTTTTGAACCGGCACCGCTCCAAATACGCTCGCGGACTATGCATGAAACGGGCTGCCTCATCCGTTTTATAGCTGGAGCATAGATGCTCCACATAGAAATGAGGTACTTATTATGAAACGCTCGCTATTATGGCTGATGGCCGCGGCCCTGCTGTTTACCTTGCTGCCCATGACGGGCCTGGCGGCTGACACCCTCCAGGTGGACCTTGCCAAGGAAATAAACTTGATCAGCCCCGTGGATGAACAGCCCGCGCTCACCTTCACCAACACCAGCCCAAACAACGTGGATGTCACGCTTATCGTCTATGACGAGGCGGCAAAGTCAACCGTGCAAACCTTGCAATTCACGCTCCTGCAGGGCGACGCCCCCTTTGTTGTCAACACACATGCCTACAAGATGCTGGAGGGCAACGGCAAGCTCAACACCTATCGCTACCAGATCACCACCGCGGGCGGCTATAAGGACACCCTGTACTTTGCTCAGATCATGTACGTCAACAAGGACACGCAGGAGATCAGCTTTGTGCAGTGGCACAACCCGATCTATCCCCGCAACACCGTGACCTCCTTTGGCCCGCAGTTCCGTATCTTAACGCCCGATCTGACAAAGGAATGGTACATGTTCACCCCCATCGACCTGACCGTCCAGGGCCGCCAGTCGTTTGAGCTGGTGGGCGGCAATATGTACAACGTTGGCGAAGTCCATGTGGACGTCAACGGTGATAATGTGACCGTGACCTACCAGACGCACTACGCGGGTGAGACCGACAAAGTCGAGATCATCAGCGAATATTTGAACTTCTTCACCGCCTACAACACCATCACCACCGTTAATCCCGAAGAGCTGCCCAGCCAGTTTGCCTACGGCGTACCTTTCAGTATCGCAAACAATCTGGGGGGAGACACCAATGTGCTGATGTTCGTGCGCAATGTGGAGACCTGGTACCTCTTCCCCATCCCCACCGCCGAACTGCAGCGCAACCTTCCCAACTCCGCTGAAAATTATGCGCTGCGCGGCCGTATGTTGGAACTGATGGACCCCATTGAGGGTGTCGAGCTGATCAACGAACACAACTACGCCGAATAAGGCGACAGTTGACCCCGATAACAGGAGCCGTAACGAAACGGCCTCCCTAAAAAGCAAGAATCTCGTTCACCGGAAGCGATGGACGGGATTCTTGCTTTATGCAGCATTCTTTTTTGCCATTGATAGGGAATCGAGGGGTACTATGTCCTGCTGCAAGGCTTTGTATTGCTTGCTTATATTCCATCGCAATGCTAAAATGAACAGGTATATCAGTGGTGATACTATTTGAAAACAGTAATGCGCCGATGCGAAGAGAGATTTTTCGTCATATCAAAGTCGAGAGAAGAAGGCGTAGTCGCAGCCTACGCCGACTGAATGAGGTAAAGATAGGGCGGAAAAGATCCACCGCATCAAAGCATTAATGAGTGAGAATGGTATGAGAGGCAATATGCAGGACGAACAGCAAGTCAAATCAAGACAGCGCGTGCAGGCGCACGGCGAGGTCTTTACTGCGCAGCGTGAGGTCAATGCGATGCTTGATTTGGTGAAGCAGGAGACCGAGCGCATCGACAGCCGCTTTTTGGAAATAATGTTCCCGAAAATGATACAATTTGATTATTCCTTGAAAGCAGGCGCGTAGGTGGGTGCAAAAAAGAGGGGGTGCATTCATCTTCGGTTATCAATTGTATCACTTATTACGGCATTATGCCTTTGTTTTAACGCCATTATCCTCTAGTATGGCAAGACACGTTACTATTCAGCCCTGCTGAATTGCGCGGCCATAATTTAGCAAAAAGAGTCTCCAAAACCAAAAGGAGTTGCCGGGTGGATGTCGAATAGAGTAGACGAGAACATGCAAGGGGGTGATGCCAATGGCGGGCGGACAGTACGAAAAGGGTTTGTTTCGTCAACTGCAGGGAACCTTTGACCGCCTGGATCGGGAGGAAAAGCAGCACAAAGAAGATATGCAAGAAGCGGCAGA
>Ga0209429_10000263_pt1 | contig 36797 bp, 36 predicted proteins | sample BarGraNGADG00212_3_FD_184493 | JGI IMG/M metagenome (GOLD analysis project Ga0209429, IMG submission 184493) | Arctic peat soil microbial communities from Barrow, Alaska - Barrow Graham LP Ref core NGADG0004-212 (SPAdes) (version 2) | ecosystem: Environmental > Terrestrial > Soil > Wetlands >... | reverse complement strand
TTGGAAATTTTAAATTTAAAAATATCTTTTGCATCATTCTCCTTTCAAATGAAAAACCTTAGTTGAGGCCAAGCAAAAACTAAGGTTTATTGCCTATCGACCGCAGGACTTTTTTACTAAGTTTAAGGTTTTCTGGCTTGTCCTGAGCGAACAAAGTGAGTCGAAGGGCTTCACTCAAGATTTACAGTAGCGGGACTGCGTTGGTTTTTCACCAACTTACCCCTAAACTTAGCTACTAATTTTTAAATACTTAATTAAATTGATCGTAACGCCATTCGATTTTGTCACCGTTTTTAGTAGTGTATTGATCAGCGCTAACTTGAGCTAACTCGCTATTAACATAAAACATCCAAAAATGGTCTTCACTATTAGAAACACCATTGATACTAATTACAAAAACACCGATTGAAGAATCTTGGGTCTGAATTTCGGCTTTGCTTTTTAATAAATCCAAAGCATTTTTTCCATCTTCACCATCGTAAGCTATAGCTTGAACAGCGGCGACGGATTGTTCGGCTGGTTTGGAATTTGTATTGTTTTTTTGAGCCGCAAAAAATCCAATAAAGCCAAAAATAGCTAGCACCACAATCATTGCTATAACATTGATCGGACTAATACCAATGCTATTTTTTGATTTAACTCTAATATCGACAGTGGAATTTACTTTTTTAATAACTTTCTTACTAGTAGTCTTTGGCATTTTAACCTTTCTTTTCTAGAAATTAACTGTACTTTCACCTTAAAGACCTATCAATATTCTGTCAACCCCTACACCTATTATCGACAGACTACGTCTTATATCCCAACGGGATTAAGTCGATAATAGGTGTGGGGGTCAAGTCCCCACTTTAACTATCGGAATAATTAGTTCACGAAATTTAGAACTCAATCCCCTTTCTGGCGGGGATGTTTTTATCGAAATAATGTTTGTCTTTTTTAATTACACTAATGAGATCAGCTATTTTTTTTAGTTTGGGTTGGGCATTGCGACCGGTGAGAACAATATCAACTTTTTGCTTTTCGCTTTCAGCTTTTTGCAAAAGATCAATCACATTATCAATATCCAATAATCCTAAATCAATGGCGACATTGATTTCGTCTAAAATAATGAGATCATATTTGTTTGATTTAATAATTAATTCGGCTTTTTTAAAACCTTTTTCTGCAGCTTTTTGGTGTTCAGATTTTGTTTTTTTATCCCCTAAAATACCGCAAAACCCAATGCCAAAAGTAAAAACGTCAATGGGCAATTTATATTTTTTAATGGCTTTAATTTCGGACGAGTCCCCTTTTTTCATGAACTGTAAAATAGCCACGCGCTTTTTAGCGCCGCAAGCACGCAACGCCAGACCCATGGCGGCTGTGGTTTTACCTTTACCGTCCCCGGTATAGATATGGACTACGGACTTCGGACTACGGACTACAGGTTTTGATGAATCGTTAGTTTTTTTCATTCAAACTTCTAATTAAGCCGTTAGTCATTTTTGATATTTTGTTGGATTTTTCATAAAGAATATCAAAATCTTTTTGATTGATAAACTTTAGATCTAATGCAATATAAAGAGCAGTAACAACCTCATTGATAGAACCCAATGATATTCTTAGAAATCTAATAAAATCTTTATCAGATTTTTTATCCGATCCTTCGGCTATGTTAAGAGCAATTGATATAGCTGCTCGTTTAATTTGATCACCCAGACAATATAGTTCACTACGAGGGAATTTATTACAAATCAAATAAATATCTTTAATTAAAAGTCGTGTTTCAATCCAGACATTTAATTTCTCAAAACGATAAGACATATTTTTCTCATTACAATTTTAAAACCGTAGACTGTAGTCTGTTGACTGTTGACTAAATTTGCAAAGCAAATTTAAGCGCATTTTGAGTAGCCGCAAGCATGACATTTTAAGCATCCTTCAGAGAGTTCTAGCATAGCACCACAGTCGGGACAAGCCGGAGCTTCACCCACGTCAGCCAATGATTTTGCTTTTTCATCCGGAGAATAACCGTTAGAGAATTGTGCTTGCATTACTTCCTGATCAAATGAATGATCTTTTGGTGTTTCACTTTCGCTAAAATCCAAATCAAGTTTGCCTTGTTCACGGCTAATGTGTTTTTCCAGAGTTTGAGCAATGGCATCGGGAAGCGATAGAATCATTTTACCATCTTCACCCCAAGTTGGAGTAGGTCCACGAATGCCTTTGAGTTGCTCGATCATTTCCTCTGGATCCACGCCCGAGCGTAATGCTAAGGACATTAAACGACAAATGGCTTCGGCCTTAGCGGCAAAAAAACCACCGGCCTTACCTAAGTGCGAGAAGATTTCGAATGGTTGACCATTTTCATCGTTATTGATAGTGACATATAATTTACCATAAGCGGTTTTAATACGATAAGTAAAACCTCTGGTAATTTCTGGACGACTTCTTGGCACAATGGTGATGCCGGAAGCCACAATTGTATGTTGCTCTGTGGGTATGCCATCGTCCTCAGTTTTTTTATCATCTTTTTTACCGGTGGTTAGAACTTGGTAGGCACGCGAACCATCACGATAAACGGTTAAGCCTTTACAACTTAATTCATAAGCGAGTAAGTAGGCTTTACGAACTTCATCTTCGGTGGCTGAATTGGGAAAATTGATAGTTTTGGAAATGGCGCCATCGGTGTGTCGCTGGAAAGCGGCCTGCATTTTTACGTGCCAATCCGGATGAATATCCGATGAAACTTTGAAAATATTTTTTACATCCTCTGGCACTGCATCAATTTTTTGAACGCTACCAGTTTTTAAAACTTCTTTTAGTAATTCTTCACTGTAAAAGCCGCGGTCTTTGGCTATTTGCATAAAGTGTTCATTAACTTCGGGCAGTGCGTCATTGTCCATAACTGTTTTGGTATAGGCCAAAGCAAAAAATGGTTCAATGCCTGACGAACAACTGCCAATTATACTTAAGGTTCCAGTTGGATTACACGATGTAGTCGCCGCATTGTGCATTTTTGGTGCGTCTTTTTTATCCCATATGCTACCTTTAAAATTAGGAAATTCACCTCTAGTTTTAGCTAAGGCGGCTGATTCTTCGTGTGAGCGGCGTTCAATAAAGCTCATAACTTTTTCGGCCATAGCCAACCCTTCATCACTATCGTAAGCAATACCTAAATCATAAAGCATATCGGCAAAACCCATCACAGTAATACCGATTTTTCGATTTTGTTTTGTCATCTTTTCAATTTCAGGAATGGGATATTTATTCATGTCGATAGAATTATCCATAAAATGAACTACCATAGGCATAATTTTATCGAGTCGGTCCCAATCAAATTCAAATTTTCCTTCACTATTTTTTTTGATAAATCTTTTTAAGTTGATAGCACCCAAGTTACATGATTCATATGGTAATAATGGTTGTTCGCCACAAGGATTGGTAGCTTCAATATCACCAAGCTGAGGAGTGGGATTTTTTTCATTAATTTTATCTAAGAAAATAACACCCGGTTCACCGTTACGCCAGGCACCGGCGATAATCTGATCAAAAACATCTTTAGCTTTAACTCTAGTTGTGACTTTTTTCGTATGTGGGTCAATCAGGTTGTACTCTCGATCTTCAGTTAATGCGTCCATGAAATCACGAGTTAATGCGACCGAAATATTGAAGTTATTTAAAGTACCATCTTTTTCTTTGTAATTAATAAAATCTAAAATATCTGGATGGTCAACTCGCAAAATTCCCATATTAGCACCGCGGCGGGTGCCACCCTGTTTGATACATTCGGTAGTGTCATTATACATCTGTAAAAAACCAATCGGTCCGCTGGAAACTCCACCAGTTGTACCAACGGCGGAGTTTTTGGGGCGTAGCCTTGAAAAAGAAAATCCCGTACCACCACCGGACTTATGAATTAGACCCATGTCCATTTGAGTTTTGAGGATTTTCGTCATATCATCTTCGATTGGCAAAACAAAACAAGCTGCTAATTGACCGAGCTTTGTGCCCGCACCGGTAAAAGTCGGGCTATTGGGTAGAAACTCCAGTTTAACCATAATTTCATAGAACTCGCTTTCAGTTTCTTCAATTGTTTCTTTTGACGCGTCGTAAAATTTATCACCTTGAGCAATGTGGTGAGCCACGCGGCGAAACATTTCTTCTGGAGTTTCAGTTGGTTTACGTTCACGATCCTTGACTAAATATCTTTTTTCAATAACTTTGAGAGCGTTTTCGCTTAAATCTAATTTTAAATTTTTTTTCTTTTCCACCTTCTCATCAGCGGCAATTTCGGTTTGTTTTAACTTAAGAATTTCTGCTGACATAAAAAACCTCCTTAGAAATAAAGCTTATGTAAAATCTACCTCGAGATGAGAACACATTGCAAGCATTGAAAGAAGAAGGGCAAATTCTCCTAATGTTTACAATCGTCGCTCAAGCACAAAGACTAAATGTCTCCTACTTCAACTTACGTCGGATAAATGCCGGTACATCTAATTCCTCTTCGGCATTTGGTTCCATTTCCGCTAGTTCGGGCTCTTGCCTCATGGGCGGTGCAGCATTGCCAAAACCACTCACGTTACTTAAGCTTCCACCTCCAAAATCGCGGTTAAAACCAGAATTCTGCTCAGCTCTTTGTTGTAACGGATTGGTGGAAGTAATCATTTTAGCTCTGGGTCGATCAGCCAAACGTTCAACATCGAAACCAGTAGCAATAACAGTAATTTTTATTTCACCTGACATCGCTTCATCAATAATTGCACCAAATATAATATTGGCATCGGAATCGGCGGCTTCCGTAATAGCTTTGGCTGCTTCATCAATTTCATACATACCCATATCGACGCCACCGGTAATATTAAATAGAATACCTTTGGCACCGTCAATAGAAAGTTCTAGTAGTGGAGAATCAATGGCGGCTCGGGCAGCCTCAATCGCACGGTTGTCACCGGAGGCGCGGCCAATTCCCATCAGTGCTGAGCCGGCATCAGACATAATGGTTCGAACGTCGGCAAAGTCAACGTTAATAATTCCATGTAATGTGATTAAATCAGAAATACCTTGAACACCTTGACGCAGGACATCATCGACAATACCAAAAGCGTCAAAAAGTGAAGTTTTTTTATCAATAACTTGGAGTAATCTATCATTAGGGATAGTTATAAGAGTATCTACTTTATCTTTAAGTTCTTCAATTCCCATGGCGGCCACTTTCATCCGTCTGGCACCTTCAAATGAAAAAGGTCGTGTAGCCACACCAACGGTTAAAGCACCTAATTCTTTGGCAATGCCGGCAATCATAGGACCGGCACCAGTGCCCGTTCCCCCACCGGCACCATATGTGACAAAAACCATATCGGAGCCTTTGAGCGATTCATAGACTTCGTCTTTATTTTCTTCCACAGATTTGCGGCCTAGTTCCACGTCTGAACCGGCGCCCAAACCGCGGGTCGTTTCTTTGCCAATTTGAATTTTAATTGGTGCTTGGTTATGTACCAATGCTTGAGCATCAGTATTAATCGCAATAAATTCCACGCCTTTAAGTTTATAGGCGATCATTCGATTTATGGCATTACCACCAGAGCCACCGACGCCAACGACGCGGATGGTCGCAAACGTTTCAATTTCAGCCCCTTTTTCCATTTTTGTCCTTTTCTTCTAATTTAAGGCAAGAATTGTTTTAAAAAACTTCGTGCTTTATCAACTATTTTATCACTGGAAATTCGAACTGCTTGGGTTGGATTTTCTAAACCGTAGAGTATTAATCCCACACTCGTAGAATATACTCCGTCGGTCATCTTGTCAATAAGGCCATCTATCTCTACAACTGGCAAACCTATCTCCACTGGAAGTCGTAATTCTTCTTTAGCTAACTCTACCAAATCTTCCATCTTTGAACCACCGCCTGTCAAGACCACACCGGCGGGTAGTAGACCGTCTTTGCCAATTTTTTTCAACTCTTCTCTGATTAAATTTAAAATTTCCATCGATCGAGCATGAATAATTTCGGCCAAATATCGTCGTTGGATTCTTTGATTATCCTGCGGATCGATAGTACTCATATTTATTTTTTCTTGTTCGGAGATAGTAGAAGGTATAGCTGAACCATAGTTAATTTTGATTTTTTCGGCTGATTCTAAAGAGGTGCGCAGTCCAATAGCAATGTCGTTAGTAACATGCATTGATCCAACAGGAATAACGGCCGCATGTGAAAGTTCTCCTTCATCGAAAACAGCAATCGAAGTGGTGCCGCCTCCGAGGTCAACTAAAAGAACGCCCATTTCCTTCTGTCTTTTATTAAGGAGCGCTCGTGACGAGGCTAAACCATTGAAAACCAAACCATCAATATTGACACCAGCTTGGTGGAGACATTTAGTAAGACCGCTCACGGCGCTAGTGGCGGCGCCAATGACAATGGTTTCGGCTTCCAACCGAATTCCGCTCATGCCAGTGGGGTCCAAAATCCCCTTCTGGGCGTCGACGGCAAAACTTTTTGGAATACAATGAATAATTTCTTTGTTTGGTGGCAAAGCCACGGTTTTGGCGGCTTCGATCACTCTTTGAATGTCGCTGCGAGTGATTTCGCCATCGGCGCGGGAAACCGCCACTACGCCCTTTGATGTGGTGGAAGTGATATTGCTACCACCTAAACTAACAAAAGCCGATGTAATGTTGGTACCAGCCATTCGTTCCGCATCCTCTAAAGCCAAGGAAATAGCCGAAACCGTATCCTCAATATCAACCACTGCACCTCGGCGCATGCCGGCGTTGGGTGTTTTTGAAAAACCAATAATTTTGATCAATCCTTCAACGGCTTGACCGACGGTGACGGCTACTTTGGTAGTGCCGACATCTAACCCGACAACAATGTTTTCTTTTGCCATATAGATAAAATTTCCCCTCGCTCCGTGTTTTGCGTTCCACACCTGGAAGCAAAACCGGAAGTCCGCCAAGAATGAAATCTATTTGCAAATTTCTACAATTAGAATATTGCAAGAGATTGAATAATGGTGGACTGTTGATTGATTTTAGAGCTTATAAATATCACATTTCTAAAATACATTAAAATTAAAATGTGATATTTTCCGCGAGAGCGAACATATAATGCGTTTTTAAAATGTGAGCTCCCTATTACTACTATAACAAAAAATGAATTTTAATTCAAAGTGTGGACGTCATTGCGAGGAGCGTCAGCGACGCGGCAATCTATATTTTATCTCTAACCAAAAACAATCCGACCCCATTTCAAAAATGGGGTGAATAAGGTTAACATATTTATGGAATGGGGTTACTAAATTAGCCAGCATGCAAAATGCCTTTAGAAAGTAAGTGGAACAGTAGTTTCTGTTCCACTGGAAGCTACCAAAAAACCTCTGCTCTTGGATGGTCTGATACTCGTAAGAAAATGTCAGTTTTGAATATTCTAGATACAAGCTCGCCGTACTCCGCGAGCCGGCTGAAAGCTGTTTGATTGCAAACAAACTTAACCACCTTATCTTGGCTATAAGACTCGTAGTTGGGATGATAATCGATTGGTCTGTCTGTTTTATCACAAATAGTTATTTGGAAATCCTTTCCACTTGGTTTTTCTCCTACTTCCGACAAAGACCCTTTCAAAGTGAATGTTTTACGCCAATTGTCCAACTCTTCGTGTGTTAGACTGAAAACAAAGTCGCCACTATTAGTAATAAAAGCTTCCATGGATAGTTTTCCTCCTTTTTTAACAATTGGTTTAATTGCTTTCTAAAAGCATTTTGTTAAAGAGCAATATTTCCGACAATTTGTTCTTGTACAAAACATCTTCACCTTGTAAAAACTAGTACAACAATAGCAAATTTTGAGGATTTATGCAAAAAAACTATAAAAAAATTAAGAATATTCTGCTCCTAATAACGCTATAGCTGGATTAGGGGCAATAGATATTGAGATTGTATTATTTTATTCTTTGTGGTGGTAGCCCAATAAATGTAAAGTTGAGTGAGATATTAATTTTAAAAATTCTGTTTCTTCGGTCACGTCATAAAGTTTGGCGTTTTTCGTCATCTCTTCATAACAGATGACGATATCACCCAGTAAAATGGGGTGGTCGGCGACTTTTGGCGTGACTTCATAAATAGGAAAACTTAAAACATCGGTCGGGGTATCTTTTTTTCGGAATTTTAGGTTAAGTTTCTTTATTTCGGTTTTGCCGACAATATCGAGGCCTAAAATGACATCGACTTTAACTTTTTTTTGCTCTAGGACTACCAAAATAGCATCCTTAATTTTCTTTAAAGAAGGAATTTTACTAGTAGTACTATTTTTAATAGTGAGAGTAATCTTCATTAATTTGATAGTTCTTCTTTGACAATTTTAGAAATCATGGAACCATCGGCTTTGCCTTTAAGTTTAGCCATAACCATTCCCATAACTTTACCCATATCAGAAATTTGATTGGCACCGGTTTGAGTAATGGCATTTTTAATCTCCATACGAACATCATCTTCAGACATTTGTTCGGGTAAATATGGAATTAAAATATCAATTTCTTTTTGTTCTTTTTGGGCTAGATCATCACGCCCACCATTTTTATACATTTCAATCGAATCGCGGCGGGACTTAATTTGACTTTGAATCAAAGTTAAAACATCGGTGTCTTCCAACTCCTGTTTTTTTTCAATTTCTTTATTTTGTAAGGCCGATTTAATCATTCTTAAAACTGACGTCTTTTCATCGTCGTGTTGTTTCATGGCTTCAATCAAATCTTTTTCCAAATTTTCTTTTAACATTAAAACTCCGTATATTGAGTCGTGGTTTTGTCCTTTTGTGAAGGCCGGTTGGAGCGTAGCGAAATAGGCTGGTTAGGGAGGCCGAAATACAAAAGGATAAACCGCGACGAATTAATTAATAACCTCGTTTTAATCTTCTTACTTCCGCTTTACGACGGGCAGAAACACGTCGTTTGTCGCGAGAAACATCTTTGGTATGAAAGCGTCGTTTTTTAATTTCGGTCAAAATACCAGATTGTTGGACATCACGAAAAAAGCGGCGCAACATAACGTCGAAATTTTCACTGCGTTCTGGTCGGTCGCCGCGGTCATTGCGGTTTCTGTCCCCGCGATCGTTTCGGTCGGAACTGCGGTTAAAAGTTGTATTTGAATTCAAGTTAATCACCTACCCTTCACTTGTTTTGTATACTTAATGTATCAAAAAAATGACCAAAGGTCAAGACAGAAAAAGTTATTCCATTATTCTTAATTCTTGATACTTAATTCTAGCTCATACCATTGGTCCTAACGGTTTTCCGCCCAGGAGATGTAGATGAATCAAAAGAATAAACCTTGGTCAACCACTCTAGATATTTTCAATGACCAAGTCCAGATTATCACCACCCAAAAGATGTAGGTGAATATGTTTGACTTGTTGGTATCTCCCGCCATTAAAAGCTAATTTATATTCATTTTGGATACCTTTGTTTTTTGCCAGATTCTTGGCAACAATAATCATTTGACCGATTAGATTAGAATCTTCATCTTTAATATCTTCTAGTGTTTGGATGTGTTTTTTGGGTACGATTAATAAATGAACTTTGGCTTTAGGATCAATACTTGAAAACGCCGCAATTTCACTATCATCGTACTCTAATTTGGTGGGAATTTCCCCGTTGGCAATTTGACAAAACAGACATTTGTCCATTACTTCTCCTTTACTTTTCTAAAATTAGAATTGGGTAACCCTTATTTATCCGATTTTTTTCAACGTTTTCAATCCCAATCTTTTCAAGAAATTTTACACATTCTAGTTCGGCTTCTTTTGCGCTCTTAAAATCGCCCGTTGCTTCAACTTCAATAAAAGATCCCAATCCTTCAATATTATCTAACGCAATTTCTAAATCACCACACTCCCAGTATTCTCTTTGTTTTTCAACAGTAACAATTTTTTTAAAATCTAAAAATTCTAAAATCTTTCTAAGTTCATCTGGATTAGAAACTTCTGTTTCATATTCTTCAGCGTAATCTTGCTTACCATCCGCCTGTTTATTGATTGACTTATCGTATTCAAAAATTACTTTATCGGGATTAGTTCGTATCCTTAACCACTCTACTGGACTGGGTTTATGAGTAAAAAAATCTCTTTGTACGGGAACATAATACTCGTCAATCTGTTTAATAGATTTTATTAGTTTGCCTAAATTTGCTACTTTCTGCCTTATTTTTTGGGGGTCATCAACCCCTACCTTTATTTCAACTTCGATATTCATTTTGTTCCTTTCTGGAAAATTTTTCACGAAAACTTCTTAATTCAATTTTACTCCAAAGATAGCATTTAACCAACCGCCACTCCGGGAGTGGCGGTTAGCCGGTATAATCATCGATCGATATACGTTTTATTAAGGATAAAGTTTTTTGGTAGTCTTTTCTGTCGTCTACGAACTTTTTGTATTGTTTGGAATCCATATCAATAATTGTTTCTATATTGCACAAATGGTTATTTTGATCTTGATTGATATATTCTAAATAGGACGAGTAATGCCACTGTTCTGGCTTATTAACTAATTTTGCTGACACAGGATTTAAATGAATGTATCTAGTTAGATGTAAAAGTTGTTCGTCATTGCTGACTAACACATTTTTAAACCTTCCCGTCCAAAGAGGCCCATTTCTATGATGCTTTTCGTTGAAGTATCTCGAATAAGCATTTAAAATTTTGCTTAAATACTTTTCTATTCCTTTATCTTTAAGCTGTTTCAAGAACAAGTGAATATGGGTAGGCATTAGACAATATGCGACTATCACAACTAGTGAATCATTTTCTTTTTCAAGATTACATAATACAGATGCCTGAGTATCTGCTTCTAAATCCATGAATTGTGAGTACTTGTAGGTAAAATTATCAAAACGGTATATTTTTATTAATTTTAATATTCTATCAAACTCAACTGCGTCGTTAAAAACTATGTATTTAGCGATACTTCGACTATATATATGGTAATATTCTTCGTTGACCAGTTCCTGTTTTCTTATAGGCATATATTAATATTATCAAATTATTTTACCAACTGCCACTCCCGGAGTGGAGGTTGGTCGACATATTTTTAGGAAAGATTGAGAAGAGAATGGTTTATCGATGATGGTTCTTTTTAAGATATTTTATCCAATTGTCTTTAATCCATTTCTTCTCTGATTTTAGCATATCTTGTAAACCCCTATCAACCATCTCATTTTTAACTACACCACCGCGGTGGGGGTGACGCTGAGCCTGTTGGTGGGGACTGCAAAAGCCCTGGGCGTAATGTGTTAACTCGTGGGCTAAAACAGCATCAACCACAAATTCTGGGATAATCGGATCAACAAAATGACCATTGATAGTAATCACCGTATTTTGACCGTTTAAGCTATGCCGACCCAACTTAATAGAACCTAGCCGTGTTTTAGATTTTTGGCCAAATTTAACAAAAACATTGTTTTTAAGAGCGACATCGGGAAAATGTCGTTTCCAAATGGTTTCTAATCGAAATTTCAACCAGTTATGGTCTCTATTATTTGTTTCTATAGTATTTTTTCCCTTTCAAATTTTTAGGCATGAATTCTAATTTTTCTTGAAACTTCTTATTATCGGTCCACTTGTATCCCTTACCGTAGCCCAGATCCTTCATCAAATTAGTCACACCGTTGCGGAGTTGGAGTGGTACGGGTTCAAGACGTTCTTCATCAATATCCTGCATTGCCTCAACCAACCCATTATAGCTAGCGCGGGATTTGGGAGCTAGAGCAAGATAAGTAGCACACTGGGCTAAGATAATCCCTGCTTCCGGCATGCCAATCATGTGAACAGCTTGCATAGTACTGGTGGCAACTACTAGTGCGGTCGGTAAGGCGTTGGAGATGTCTTCGGAGGCGAATATGACCATTCTTCTGGCAATAAACAGAGGATCTTCACCGGCCTTAATCATACGGGATAAATAATGTAATGAAGCATCTGGATCCGATCCTCGCATCGATTTAATGAAAGCCGAAATAACGTCGTAATGCCAATCCCCTTTTTTGTCGTAATAAATGGCTTTTTGTTGGACTGCCGCCTCGGCAATTTTTAAATCCACTTTAGTATTTAAATTTGCCGCTAATTCTAAAGCATTCAGAGCTGTTCTGGCATCACCTCCTGATTTTTCAACAATGTATTTGAGCGCATCTGGTTTGAATTGATGTTTTACGTAGTAAGTTGACGCCCGTTTAATTAATAGAAATATATCTTTGTCTTCAAGGGCGCGAAGGACAAAAACTTGAGATCTGGAAATGAGAGGCGCGTTAACGGCAAAAGAAGGATTTTCGGTGGTAGCTCCTATTAGAATAATAACACCGCTTTCAACCGATGGCAGAAAAGCGTCCTGTTGAGCTTTATTGAAACGGTGGATCTCATCGATAAATAAAATAGTTCTTTTAGAGTTTAAATTTAGTCGGTCAGATGCTTCTTTAATAATTCTTCTGACGTCGGCGACTCCGGCCGTCACGGCTGAAAATTCCTCAAAATGCGATTTAGTTTTATTGGCAATCACTCGAGCAATCGAGGTTTTCCCAGACCCGGGTGGTCCCCAAAGAATAATTGATTGCAGATTCCCTTTTTCAATCATATTGCGCAAAGGCATCCCAGGACCCAAAAGATGCTTTTGACCAACATAGTCCTTTAAACTTTTCGGCCGCATTCTTTCGGCCAAAGGAGCATAAGAGTTCGTTTTTTTAGAAAATAAATCTGGGTTCTTCATAGGTGCATCATAACAAATTTTTTTTTACATTAAAAACCATCCCAACTAGAAAGACGGATTCTGGTCGGATGGTTATCTTATTCTACCTTGTAAACTTCATCTCCTTCTCTCACCTTGTCATTGACTTTCATACCCACAATATCACCCTTTTTGGCGGATTCAACTTCTTTGTGATCGATTTGGATGGAGTCAACGGTCTGGTCAAATTCGGTGGAATGTCCCTTAACTTTAATTTGATTACCAACTTTCAAAGTGCCTTCCATTTTCACAATACCGACGCCGATTTGGGAGTAGTAGTGAGAAATTTTACCAATTAAACCATCATTTGCCATTTATATCACCTCCCCACGATTTAGGTTTTACTACTTATATTCTACACTATCTGTCAATAACTATCACTACCGCTCTTGACATCTAGTATAAGGTATGATATACTCGTGTGTCTTCTGGGAAACCAGAAGTTTTTTATACCTTGAATATTCTTTAATTTACTATCGTAAATTTTCTCTAGCTTCTATCTACCTGATTCGCCTCGTGCGAACCCGGGATAGGTATCAAGCCTAAAGAGTAAGGAAACTCACATGACACTTTTAGAAAATGTCATTCGTTTATCTCGTAGTATCGCTGTCGCTTTTGTTTTTCGCTTCGAAATTCTAACAATTAAATTAGTTCGGTTTGCCAGAAATAACTGCCGAAAACTTTCGGCAATATCTATGGCTTCTAAAATGTTAACCATCACTGCTTTATTTGCAGTCATGCCGATTAACACCAAACCTTTAAATGGTCAGGTTTATAATACTAACATCAAGTTTGATGCTGGTAGCCCATTGGCCATTATGAAGACCCAAAAAGAAGTCAAAATTGAAGTGGCTGAATCTGACTTCGATCGCAATAATCGCGAACAGTCCTTAGCCCAAGCTAAAACTGCGCCCAAAGCAGTATCACAAAACGTCACTGTTTCTTACAATGATCCAAGTGATTTTAGAGCCATTTATAAACAAGCTGGGATGCAGTTTGGTATTCCTTGGCAGTTGATTGAGGCTGTTCACCAGGTTGAGTCCGGTAAGTCCGGTTCAACCACTACCCGCTCTTATGCTGGTGCTCAAGGTCCCATGCAGTTTATGCCTGGTACTTGGCGACACTACGGTATTGATGGTAATGGTGACGGTGTAGCCGACGCCAATAACGTCGTTGACGCCATTTATGGTGGCGCTAACTTGTTAGCCCAGTCCGGCGCGGCCGAAGGTGATATTGACGGCGCATTACTTAACTACAACCATGCTATGTGGTATGTAAATAAGGTTAAAGCCGTCGCTTACGAAATTGGAATGTAAATATAAGCTCAAAGTTAAAAGCTCAAAGCTTAAAGAGATATAACGCAAAAAAGAGCCGAGATAGCATCAAAGCTCTTTTTTGTTTGGGATCGACGGCAATGGTCGGTGGCTCCGCGGCGGCTATGGTCACTCTGACTACTTCTACGGTGGTGACCTCGTCTGCCTTTTCCGCTGCAAGTAATTCCTTTGTACTTGGATCCTTGATTCTTTTGGATCCTTTGTCCGCCAGCCGGCGGATTGACCGGGCCCCGCTCACGCGGGGCCCTCGTTGTATCTAATAAAACTTGGTCTAGGGCCTTGCCCCGCCACCATTCTTTACTGCAATACCTACTACGTAGTGTAATTGCTGTGCATCAGGTACGGGACTGCGCCTCGATACCCTATCGGGGCTTGACATTGGGAACTAGATGTGGTATACTAGCATGTTCTTCTGGAGAAATCCGGGAGAATTTTTTTATTAAATTAATCATATAAGGAGCTTCAATGACTATTAAAAAAATCTTACAACTTGCCTTGATTCTAGCCACTGTCTTTGTGGCTTCTACAACTGCGGCTCAAGCTCAAAACGAGAAATCCATCACCAACATTGTTTTAAACAAGAGTGGTTCACAACCGTTAACCATTCAGCCGAAAAAAACTGAAATCGTGTTGGGTATCTCAAATGCTGACATGGCTGAGTTTAACCAGAATCCGACTCCTGAAAATATCAAACGTTTTATGGCCACCATCGCACCGGAATACGGTGTGGACTGGAAAATGGTTTATGCGATTGGTTATCACGAGTCCGGAAACTATGGTTCTTCGTTAGCCCAGCGCAATCACAACTACTTTGGTCGTAAAGCCTCTTCGGGCGGTTATGCCTCATGGTCTACCCCTGAAGAAGGTATTCGTAACCAGTTTGAGTATCTAAAAACCCGCTACTTTGAACGCGGTATGGATACTCCAGCCAAGATTAACCCTGTTTATGCTGAGGATAGCTCCTGGCATTACAAGGTTGAAGCCGTCATGGCTAGTTTGTAACTATAAATGATACGCAAAAAGGGTCCCAGAAACCGCTACAATGCGGCGCTATGGGCCCTTTTTGTTTGAGACGCCTATTTGGATGGGGCGGTTGTGGTGGTTGAAGTGCCTACCTGTTGTTCCACTTTTACCTTATCAAAAATATCAGGAGGAACTATTTCAACCCAGAATTGTCCAGGTATAAAGGAGATTTCTTTACCCTTATCGTCTAGAAAGATTGTTCTGGAGGTTCGGTCGGTTTTGCTCCAAGTGCCAGTTGTTTGTTTTCCCTGGGAGAAAATAAGGGCCTTACCGGTTCCGACAGTTTTCATGGCGAAACCGCTCTCGTTAATAGTAGTTGGTGAATTCCATCGTTCTACTGCTTGAATAATGATATTGGTTCCGCTCAACTGTTGACCACTAAGATTGTCTTTATGAGCAACTCCCGCTAAATTTCGCAAGTAAACATTATTTTCTTTATCGTATTTCCAGGAGACTAAATAACTTGGGGAGGAAAAATCAATAGTAATAGTTTGACCACTAGTCCTGGTTTCTAGGGTAGCTGGCTCCGTGAATTTCAGTGGCTTGAAACTTCCCTCTTGAGGCCATTTTTTGGTATCAAAAGCATACTTATAAAGTTTATCCGTCGAAGTGTACATGGTGTGTTCAGTGGCAACGCCGGCTTTGGCCTCGCGCCAATAAGCGGTTTCTCCTAGTCCGAATTGGTCTAAGTCCAAAATATCGTCAGCTTTGATTTTATCTAAAGCGTCTAAATTACCACCACAGTGGGCGTAAAAAGCATTAAATTCAGCTGCCCAATCAACGAAGTAAGTTCGAGCGGATCTGACTGGTCCGACTTTTGGAGCATCATTAGGGCCGTAAACTGCCATAAAACGGGTAATGCCGCCTTCGGTTATTGATTCATAAACGATGGAGGCTAGGTTTAAACCGGTTTGAGGTCTAGCATCAGGAAAATTCTCAACCATAATGGCCAATGGATGTCTATTCGCTCTTTCTGGAGCAACTTTAGTGCCGTCAAGATCATTGGCAACTGTTACAGCTACACTTTTTTCCGTAGGGCTAAATAAAGAAACGCTTTTTTCTTTAACGAAATATCTTTTATAAACAACATAACCAGCAAAGATGAGGATTAACGCTAATAAGATGATAATAACAATAGTAACGGGTTTTAGTTTTTTCTTCTTTTTCTCTTCTGTTTTTACTTCTTCCATTTTTACCTCCAGAGAATTAAATTATCGATTTCACCTTCTTCATTTAAAATTTTTTCTTTGTTATCTTTGATAGTATTCATAGTGTAAATACCAGAATCCTTCAGATGAAAAGCAATTTTTTTGCCATCTGGAGAAAAAATTGGGGAAAATGATTTGCCATCTGTAGTTAGCTGTAATAAATTTGTGCCATCTACATTTATAATATAAAGATCATTCTTTTTAAGGAGTGAGTCTTGAGTCTGATAAACTATTTGTTTACCATCTGATGAAGGATCAAAACTAATAATAGTTGAGGGCGTTTTTAAGTCGGTAAATGGGGTCATTACTTTGGGATCTTCTAATTTTAGGTAGCCGAGATTGGCAATTTCATTGCTATCCAAAAACATAACAATAATTTTATCCTTTAAAACCTCCATTTGAGCGATCTTATTAATGCCTTCAAAAAGGTCAGTAGACGCTTTTTTTAAGTTAATAGATTTTAAACTAACTTTATCGTTATCCATGGTGGAAAAGTATATTTTCGATTCAGTTTGAGACCAATCAAAAGCGGTTATTTTTTCTTTTACTGATTTTGAAGTTAAGTTTTCTGTGGTATTTTGATCGATATTCCAAACAAAGATATCGTCAACGCCTTGGTTAGAAGCAATAAAAGTCATATTGTTACCCACTTTACTCATTTTTGGGCTTCGAAAATCATTATACATTTCGAAACCGGGAGTAATTGCAGAAAAAAGTTTTTCCGAGTGGTTATCTTTGAAACTCACTTGCCATATTTCAGAAGTGCTGTCTGGTGTCAAACAGTCGTATACAAAAAATTCGTTTTTCTGATCCACTTCAATAGTTTGTACTTGTCCGGTAGATTGTAATCTGAAAGTGGCAACATCACGAGAATCTCGATTTAAATTATCAGCGTTAAGTTGGTAAAGATTATTGTCTACAGTATAAAAAATCGTTTTATCTTTATTTAAACTGATGACTTGGGTCTGATTGTTCGAATCAGTTATGGGGTGAAAATATTTTAAGTAAAACCAAACTCCAGTGACAGAGAATATAATTATATATAAAATTATGAGCAAAATGGTAACTGGTTTCATTTATCTTCCATATAAGGCAATTGAATCGTGAAGGTGGAGCCAACATTTTCAGTCGATTCAACACAAATTTTGCCATTCATTTTACGAATGATTTCTCGAGCAATCCAAAGACCCAATCCAGTGCCGGGGATATCCACTGTTTTTTCATTTCTAATGCGGTAGAACTGGGTAAATAAATTATTTCTATCACGACGGCTCATGCCAATACCAGTATCTTTAATAATTGTATCTAACTTGCCATTTTCCATTTTATAACTGATTGTGACACTGCCTTTCAGAGTATATTTAATGGCATTACCGATTATATTATCAGTCACCTGGCGGATACGCTCTGGGTCAACAAAAACTAAAGGCATATTGGGAATTTTTGTTTCGGTAATAGTTAATTTTTTGTTTTCAGCCTGATCCTTTAGGGTTGAAATTGAGTCCTGAACAATTTCAGAAATATCACAGGGTTGCATATTAAATTGCATTCTCCCCTGCTCTAGGCGGGAAACATCTAAAGTCTCAGTTAATAAGAGATCTAAACGTTGAATATTAACATAGATTTTCTCCAAATGTACTTTAGTTTTTTGATCATATTCGCCAGTTAATCCTTCAAACATCATGGAAATATAGCCTTTAATAGCGGCTAAAGGAGTTTTCATTTCATGGGTAGCGATGGAAATAAAATCGTCTTTCATCTTGTCAACTTCCTTCAATCGCTTAAACAAAATGGTGTATTCGAAAAAGCGGAAGTGATTAATTAGCAGAAGTAGAACCAAGAAGATAGTAACCGCTAAAATTATGAGTGAAGTATTGAGATTTTTCTTATTGACGGCGTCAATATTTTGTAATGACAGAGTCATATTGGCCAAAGCGACTTTTTTGTTGCTAGAGTTTTGTAAAACTGAAGTTACTTGCCAAAAACGCGACGATGGTATTTTGGTTGTGTCTTCAAACAATCTAGTTATAGTTTTATTTTGTATCCAGGCAGAGATATAATCTTTAGAGGTTAGTTTAAGATCTATATTCTGTTTATTGGTTGAGGCGATAACTGTAAAATCATTAGCGTTTTGAGTCATAACTGTTATTTCGCTAATTTCGGGATTTTGTGTAGAGATCTTTGTGATCTTACTTTGTAAAGTGGAAGGATCATTTATTATTTCATCAATAGAATCCCCGAGAACGGATTCCACTAAAATAGCCTTGGATTGCAGGACATTTGTCATATTGTCGTTGGACGAGCGGATTTGCCATAAAGCATTGGCAATAATAATGATCGGAATTAAGACAATAAGAATAATTGAATAGACAAACTGCGCATTTCCTTTTAAAAATTGTCCAATTTTTTCCATAACTTCCCCACCTTTTTATTTATTATACCGTAAATAACTATGGTGGGCAATTTTAAGATAACTATTCCAAAATTTCATTTTTTATGTTATATTTCCAACTAGAGGGGCTGAATCAGAGACGTCGTGATTGAGCTTCTTTTTGATATCGATGCCTTGACTTTTTCTCAATTTAAACCTATAATTGAGTCGCACTATTTTGGTATCCAAATTCTGTACTGGAGGTAAAATGATTGAACTCAAAAAATAGTTGCTCCATCATTTTCATGCTAACGGAGAACGTTCCATTATCTCTTACGCATTGGAAAATCGGTCATCTCTCTGATATGGACGATCTGCCCATCGGTAACTTCATCATCGCTGACTCTTTGAAAAAGAAACTAATGGGCCCCTTCAAAGCAGTCGGCAAGCAGTACCACAAGGACAATCCGATCCGATTTTACCGCTACCCGCCCGGTCCGATCTTGCGCGACTGTCACTGGCTGCTCAACTTCGAACCCCATCCCTTATTCAGTGGCAAGGGGATTGACTGGCCCTTAGCAGCCGAACTGATCAGCGCCCCAACCTCACTTTGGCAGAACATTCGTCAATTTCGCCCCACCCCAGAGCAACTGGATCTCCTGTTCCATGCACTGATTGACATCAATCTCGGGCAGGATCTTGCCGATGGTGTTTTCCTGATTGACGAGTTCTATCACGATCAGTTCATGACCGACGAGGACCGACAATACGCCCAAGATGCCTATGAAAGCTCCGAGGAAGGGATTATCGACATTCTCTTCAACGGAGAAAGAGAGATATACGAGAACTGGTGTGAAAGCACTGATTTCTAGCCCTAGCGCATTAATGCGATACCAAGCCCGAGACACTGACACTCTGTCAGACCTCGGGCTTCTTTATTTCCCAACCTTTCAAATTATTATCTTTTGATTCCGAGCTTTTCAAAAGCGAGGTCGATTAGTTTAACATCTTCTTTATAGTGGATAACTTCAGTCATTTTTTCAGGCGAAAACCACTGGGCGTCGCCGACTTCATCGAGTTGAGGGTGAAGTTCAGCGTCAGAGGGCGCTTCCATTAAATAGAAATAAACAAATTTATGAATTCTTTCTTTTTCAAAATAAAACCAGTAATCAATTTTTTCTAACAAAGCTTCGGCGGTTAAATCTTCAACGCCGATTTCTTCACCCACTTCCCTTTTGGCCGCATCCTCTGGTTTTTCACCTTTCTCAATATGGCCTTTAGGAAAGGTCCATTTTTGATCGTGATTTGAGATCAGGGCAAATTCGATCTTATTATTACATTTTTTATATACCAGTCCGCCGGCCGAAAATTCCATTTTCATATTAGGGTTTTGTGGTTAATTTAATTGATTCAATAATTTGAGTGTAAATTGGTTTACCGGTATCAAAACTACTCGCGTCAGCGGTATAAGTCATAACCAAAATAAAATCCCTTTGTTTAAGATAAGTATCGATTTTTTTTGCCACGCCAGTAGTTTCCTGTTGATATGCATCTTGTCCGTTCAGAGCTAGTTTACTTAGAGTACTAGTTTTTTCATTAGTTACCGTATTATTGGTCTCGATCCATGCTTTGAGATCAGAACCGTTAGATGGTTGGGCTGTGACAGTTACTTCCAAATTACTACTTGATTTAGAGGATGGATTGTCACTAGTAAGCGTAATGCTTTTAGCTGATGGATCGTTAGTGTTTTGGTTGAACCAAGTATCGGGATAATTGACAGAATAAAGATATTTGGTATTGTTGTAAATTGGCCAATTGGCAATAGTACCGGGAGTGGCACTGGTAGATTCGGGAGCGGTTATACCGGAATCAATCGCGGGAGTGTTGGTATCGGCTGAAGTAGAGACTAAGCTTTTAAGTTTTGGTGCATATCTAAAACCCAAAAAACCTCCGACAAAACCTAAACCAATAAATAAAATCGCTAAAATCGTTGCTGTGGTTACGGCCTTACCTGATCCGATAGGTTGTTTTGGGAGTGGAATACTATTGATCAAATCAGATTTTGGAGTTTGATTTAATGGTCTATTGGAAGTGTCTGATGGTGGCGGAGTGTCGGTGGGTTTATCGCTTGGTAATTTAGTCTCCGGTTCTTGTTCATTGCTTTTATTATTTTTATCGTTTTTTTCTGGTGTATAAATAACCTGTGTCTGATCCAAAATTGCCTCCTTTGAGTCATATTATATCTTAATTTTATTCTGCTTTGGAATAAAAGGCAAATTTTTTTTACATTATTCTTTTATTGCGTCCATCAGGAATGTTTTCAATGCGGTTTTTAATTTTAGTCAAAGCGGCTCGAAAAATTGTAAACTCACCAAAATGATCATTGATTTTGTCTGTGGCTTCCAGCAATCGCTCTCTTTTTTGATCATAAGTTAATAAAGCTTGGGTGATATCTTTTTCTTGGCTTAAATTACTAATCGAAATACCGATTAAACGGATTGGTTTTGGCGAATTAACTTCCTCTATCATTTTTAAGCCAATTTGGTAGATTTCAAAACCATCTTGAATAGAATGTGTTGTCATTTGTCCCGAAAAGCTGGTGAAATCATGAAATCTTAAATAGATATGGACTGTGTGACCGAAAAATCCCTTTTTCCTTAACCTGCGGCCAACTTTTTCACTCAAATTTAACAAAACTTTTTGGGCTTCTTTAGGATCGCTAATATCGCTAGGTAAGGTGTAGGAGTGACCGAAGGATTTTTCAGCGGGAAATTCAAAGTAAGGTAGAACATAACTAAAATCAATCCCCTGCCCCATTTGTTTGAGCAGCCGACCGGTATTCGTTCCAAAAAGTTTAATCAAGTTTACTAAAGGGTAGCGCCCTAGCTCGGCGACTTTTCTGATACCTAGCTGATTTAAACGAAATTGTAGTTGCCGGCCGATGCCGCAAATTTCTTCAATTGGCGTTTCTTCTAAAATAGTCACGACTTCATCTTTTTTAATAATAGTTAGTCCATCGGGCTTTTGTTTTTCCGAAGCCAATTTAGCTAAAAGCTTATTTTCGGCCAAACCAACCGAACATTTTAAATAGTCACCGATTTCAGTTCTAATGCGCAATTTAATTTCGTCAGCCAAAACGGCAGCTTCGGTGTAAGTTTTAATATGGTTTAAATCCAAGAAGGCCTCATCAATAGAAAAGATCTCGATTTTGGGTGTGTATTCCTCTAAAAGAGTAAAAACCTGACGAGAGATAAATTGATATTTTTGGTAATCGGCTGGCACAATTTGGATACTAGGACAAAGGGCCTTAGCTTGCCAAACGCTAGTGCCGCTTTTAACACCGTATTTTTTAGCTTCGATGCTGGCGGCTGCACAAACAGTTCTCTCATTTTTACCTTTACCGGCAATACAGATAGGTTTACCCCTTAAATATGGGTTACATTGTTGCTCTACTGTGGCAAAGTACGAATTCATATCCAGGTGCATAATCATTGTAAAATTATTCTTCCAAGTACCATCTTAAAATATCGGTTTCTAACCTTAATCTGTAGGTATTAGCTTCATCGGAGACATGAAAAATAAAGATGGTCTGGTCCCCTTCACGAAAGTGGTGGACTAAATTAACACTTTTAACTTTATAAGTCCGGCCAGCGCGATTAAATGCGACGGGCTGAACTTTATTTTGGCTAAATTTTACCAGTACATTAATTAATTCCATATATTAATTATAGCGAACAAAAAGCGAATGTCAAAGACAAAAAATTTTATCTATTTGTCACCGATAATAATAAGGAGATCATAAGTAGTATCCAAGCCGGATGACTCTTGTAATAAAGGCGTAAAACTTGGTTTTAAGGCGTCAGCGGCTTTTTGACCTAATATGATGCTACCTTTTTTATAGTAAATCATAGTTTGCGTATAGATATTACTGGCCTTGTCTTGTTTTTCAATAATATAACTATTTTTTAAGAGTAAATTTTTGGCGTTAGCCACATTATCAATATTGGTGGCACCATCGAGCAGACGTACGCTAATTGGTTGACTGGTATTAGTTAAGCTGGATTGGCCTTGATTATCGAATAGCTCAAATTGATTATTAGTTTTATTTGTATCGCTGGTTTTAGTACTTGGAATTTGGATGTTCAGACCAGAGCCATTAAAATTTTCCAATTTGACTAAGCCAAAAAGAACAATGATGAAAAATAAACCGAATATAAAAATCAAAAAGTTGTGTTGGGATTTAACTTTTTCTTTTTTGGTCTTATCAGTGTTGTGGTGATGGTAAGTTCTGGGTTCTTCTTTCGGGTAGGGTGGCAAAATATCAAAAACCTTTTGGCTCACACCAACCTCCTGTCTAATCTAATTCTATCATATAACAAATATCCGACTAGTCAATCCGATGTTCCTGAAAGTCGATTTTCTTTTGCCAAACTAGATCGGCAATACGGCGTTGTTTGTCAGAGAGTTGAGAATTAGCGGTTTTAAATTCAATAAAAATAATTTTGTCATCGGTAAACTGAACGCCGTCAATGGGTGAACCCAAAAAACGGAAACTAGTGGGATCGTAAGGATAGTCCTTTAAAAATGGCATAAATTGTTCGGTCATTTTACCATAGCGTGAAGACAGAGAGGCCTTGCGAAAACTGACATCGTTTAATCGGCTTTTGTTTGCTCGCCAGAGAATGATAAAAAAGATATTGAAAGCTAACAATATCAAAATAATTTGTAGTTTGATTTCCATGATCCCTCCGTTTCGTTTGTCGTTTGTGACAAACAGGAAGTCCCGACGAAACTTGCACTGCAAGAACTGGACGTAGTCCGTTTTGCAGTAAAAGTGAAGTGGGACAAGTTATTAATTTATGCGAATTTACGAATGACGCCTTTAACCCTGCCTTGAATAGTCACTTTATTAGTTCTAATGGGGTTGTAGTTAGAATTAGCGGGCTGAAGACGAATACAGTCCTTTTCGCGGTAGAAACGTTTGAGCGTGGCATTTTCGTTATCAATCAGTGCCACCACAATTTCACCATCGTGGGGATTATTGGTTTGCTCGATAATGATGTAATCGCCGTCAAAAATACCGTCTTCGATCATGGAATCCCCTCTGACCTTGAGGGCAAAAACATTTTTTGCCATCATGTCTTTAGGGATATCAATAGTCTCATTAGTGCGGATGGCCTCAATCGGCATGCCGGCGGCAATAGACCCAAGGAGAGGAATTTCAAAAGTGCGATCGTCCCAGCGTGGTGTGAGTTGCAAAGATCGCGCTTCATTGTAATCCTTAGTCAGATAGTTCTTCTCCTTGAGGTTGTCGATGTGGTCGGAAACAGTGGCAACGGATGAAAGATGAAAAAATTCCGCAATCTCACGATAGGAGGGGGCGTAATCGTGAGATGCGATATATTCTTGGATAAAATCTAAGATTTCTTTTTGACGCTTAGTTAAGTGTTCCACAATACTCCTTTTCGTTTTTTGTTCGTCTAAATCTATCTTATGCGAACAAAAAACGAATGTCAAGGCCGTCTTAAAAAGCTATATTTAACCATATAAAATAGAACAATATTAAAAACAGATAGAACTGTGGATAAATAAATAGGCCGCAGTCCCGCACCTGACGCACTGCGATTACACTACGTAGTAGGTATTGCAGTAAGGAATGGTGGCGGGGCAATTGTGGATAACTCCCCAATCTTGACAAAGGAGTAATCTTGTGTTATGATACTAGGTTCCGAAGATCAATAAGGAGGCGATTGCAAGTGCAGATCACTCGAGAATATTCAACAAATGCCAAGAGATGCGTGTTGAGGACGGATACGTATCTCTCAAACCTGTCTTACTTCGCGACTTTATACGAAGAAGCTCTGCAGGATTTCCCCAGCCTGAAACCTGACACGGTTGAGGTCAAGCACTTTGGCGGAGAGAGGTATAAGGGCACATTTGGCATCGAGTTTAGCTGGCCGGAAGAGAAAGTGCCGGGATACTACCATCGGATAGAGCAACTGGAGTACACACTCTGAATCCGAAAGCAGATTTAGATCACAAAAAAAGGCGTTGGCTTGATAGTCGACGCCTTTTTTCATAATTTTTTTTATTTATTGAGTTTGGCGTTTAGGACATTGCGAAGTTTGTCCATCTTGATGGTTTCTTGGACGCCGTCAATCATATCGCGGACAATGGCGGAGTTATCTAAAACCTCGCGTTGGCCAATAATGATGGCGACTTTGCTTTTCATGCGGGAGGCCATGCGCAACTGACTTTTTAAACTATCTTTACCGATAATGCAGGTCACTTTAAAACCAGCATCTTCAAGTTCGGCTAAGAGTGGTAAACATTTTTTTCGAGCTTTATCACCTATCTGGACAATGGAAATTTCAGCGCGGCCGGCAATTGGCACTTCAATTTCCGCCGCTTTGATTTTTTCTACCAGTCGTTCTACGCCAGCACTAAATCCGATAGCTGGAGTATCTGGACCGCCGAACATTTTAACTAAACTATCGTAGCGGCCACCAGCTAAAAGTGTGGACTGGCGAGCTGTATCGGCACTATCAAAAAACTCAAAAACCGTTTTAGTGTAGTAGTCCAAACCACGGACGAGGTTAGGGTTAAGGTTATAAGGGATTTGCATAATATCTAGGTTTTCCAAGACCAGTTTAAAATGGTTTTTGCATTCATTACAAAGCAAATCCACAATCTGGGGTGCGCCTTTGACGACTTTTTGGCACTTTTCTTCTTTGCAATCTAAAATACGCAAAGGATTTTCTAAATAGCGGCGGTTACAATCACTACAAAGTGTGGGCAGAAACTTTTCAAAATATTCGGTCAGTTTTTTCTTCATTTTTGGTCGACATGAGGGACAGCCGACGGAATTAATGTCAATAGTGATGTTTTTTGCTAGTCCCAATTTTTTTATAATCTGATAAGCCAAATAGATAACCGAGGAGTCAATCAGGGGGTCAAGGTCACCAAAGACCTCGACGCCGAATTGATTGAATTGACGTAGTCGACCGGCTTGGGGGCGCTCGTAGCGGAAGCAGGGACCCTCGTAATAGAGCTTGATGGGTTGAGGTAAAATTTTCATGCCGTTTTCAATATAAGAACGAACAATGCCGGCGGTAAATTCGGGTCGCAGAACCATGACCTTTTTTTCGTCATCTTGACTGTCAATTTGAGCGGGATTGGTAGCACGTTTTACTTCAAACATTTCCTTGGTCACAATGTCAGATGAGTTACCTAAACTTTTAGTAAAGACCTCGGCATACTCAAAAATAGGTGTGGTGATTTTATCACAACCAAAGCTCTCACATTTATCAAAAACTACTTGACTAATATACTGCCAGTACTTTTGGTCCTCGGGTAGAATGTCTTTAGTGCCGCGTGGTGTTCGTAAATTTTCAGCCATAATTTTCACCTCATTTTTATTGAATCTAACCATATTTTATCATCAAAATAGGTTTAAATCAAGAGGGCTGGGGTTTTTAAATTTCTACGAAAAAGCCCCGACACGCGTGTGCCGGGGCAACCGATCTAAATGGCTAGCTTTGAGCCAGCCAGTCGTAAGCATTTTGAAACATCTTGAACCACGGTGAAGTGTGTCCCCACTTCTTTCGAAGATCCTCTGGCAGATAATGCCACTGCCAAGAAAGATAACTTCGTTCGGGGTGAGGCATCATGGCTAAATGCCGCCCATCGGCCGTACAAAGGGCGGTAATTCCCAGAGGTGACCCGTTTGGGTTGAACGGGTAGGCCTGCTTGCCGTCGGCAACCTCGCCATTATCATCAACGAAGACGATTGGGGCGAGGTTGTTAGTAAGAACTTCTTGCAGTATCACCGGATCTGGGAAGTGAAGGTATCCTTCACCATGGTCAACGTGAACACCCAGAATTGAGTCGGCCATATCCTTAAGCATCACCGCGGGGCTGGGCAAGATTTTGCCAGTTGACCAGCGGGACTCAAACCGTCTAGAGAGGTTTCGGATAAAGTGCGGTTGGCTCTCGTCAGGGATACCGAGTCGAGGGACAAAACCACACAAGCCGAATTTCTGGGCTCCGTTGCAAACTCCCAGAGAGAGTTTGCCGGGGTTAGTGTGGAAACGGTGGAACATATCCCTTAACCGTTCGATTTCTCTGATCGTTAGGGCCCAACCTTTTGCGCTGTCCGGTACGTCGGCAAAGGAGAATCCTCCGACGGCGACGTACTTCTGGAAGTTGTCCAGGGTAGCGTTGCCCGAGATAAGGTCGGTCATGGCCACGTCCACGGTTTCAAACCCGGCTTGGAAGTAAGCGACCGTCATTTCTCTGTCGCCATTACTACCTTCCTCGCGGAGAATAGCCACCTTGGGAGGGGTGCCAACCGAGATATTGGGAACATCAAATACCGGTGGGCTAAAACTAACATAGTAGCTCGGTCCTGGCCGATCAAAGATGTTCCTCTTTTCAATGTCAGCGCATTCTGGATCTGTCTGGAGTCGCTCAAGTTGGTAGGATGTCTCTTCCCAGAGTTGTCGCAGAATTCGCATATCCTCATTAAGGACAGTTGAGCTATCTTGAGTGATATTTACGGTCTTTTCTGGGGTGGTTTGACCGAGATATTCGGCCGTCACGCCGCAATCAGCAGCTTTTTTCATAATCTCATCAGTAACTGAATCGTGACATTCGACAACCATACCCAGTTCTTCGGCATAAAACACTGCTAACGGGTCGAACTCGTTATAGAGATCGATATCGAAACCGCAATTGCCGGCAAAGGCCATCTCTAGTAGAGTCGTTATCAGCCCACCGTCACTTCGGTCGTGGTACGACAGAATCTGCTTGTCCTTAATCAGTCCTTGAACAAGGTCGAAGGCGCGAACAAGAAGTTGTCCATCGTCGGCATCTGGTACTACGTCTCCAACTTGTTTGTGGACTTGAGCCAGAGCTGATCCGCCTAAGCGGTATTGCCCCGGTGCCAGATCTAACAAGATGAGTGAACTTTCCCCCGGCTTCTTAATATCAGGAGTGACGTTTTGACAGAGGTTTTCGATGCTGGCGTAGGTGCTGACAATTAGTTGGCGCGGTGACTTGACCCATTCGCCGAAGAGCTTGGTTGCCATTGACAAACTATCTTTACCACCATCAACGGCTAGTCCCGTTTCTTTCATCAGGTCAGTCGCTGCTTCACAAGCGTGATAGAGGGCAGAACCCTCGCCGGGTTGTTTCGGCGCCCACATCCAGTTACCAGAACACTTGACCTGTTTCAGACCGCCGGGAATATAGCAGGCAGCTAAGTTAGTGATTGCTTCACCAACTGACATTCGCGTCCCAGCGCAAGGATCAACAATTGTCTTGATCGGCTGTTCACCGATGGATCCCGCAATACCAGTTAATCCCAATAAACTCTGGGCCACAATAGCCACGTCAGCGACCGTCAGTTGAAGTGGGCCGCAACAGGGCTGTTGGCGAACCAAGCCGGTGACACTTCTATCAACCTTATTAGTCAAGAAACGCTTAGATCCGACGCAGAGGAGCTTCAGGACCAAGTCCAGCGCTTGTCGCACTGTTAGGTCTGGAGGTAACTCAACCGGTAGCATCTTGTGCTTGACGGTGATATTCTCCCACGTCTTTTGTGGCAGACGACCAAGGACACTACTAAGATCAAGGTTGACAGGACAACTGCCATTGGCGGAGTCGAAAACGACAAACCGACCGTCTCCTGTAATCTCACCAAGGTTCTCGCAATACACATTTTCGCGCTGACAAATCGCCGAGAACTCATCAAAGCGATCGGGATAGATGAGTAAGCCATCGCACTCTTGATATTCGCAGACCATAATCTCGACGTCAGACAAAGTGGAGTCGCCAAGGTTGATCTTTCTGATATCAACTTTTCCACCTGCTTCTCCGACTAGCTCAATCAGGTTGTTGAACTTACCGCCAGCACCTTGATCGTGGGCAACAGCAATCGGGTTTCTCTCCCCCATTTCGATACAGGCACGAACAACGCAGTATTCTTTGCGTGCGATTTCGGCATCGCCTCGTTGAACGGCATTGAAGTCCAGTTCGGCCTCGTTGTCGCCCTGATGCATGCTCGAGGCGGCGCCGCCGCCAAAACCGATTCGATAGGCCTTGCCACCAATCGAAACGATTTTCATACCAACAACTGGGATATCCTTTTTCACTAGCCGATCATCAATCTGTCCAATGCCGCCGGTACCTAGTGTTGGTTTGATCCACGCCCAGCGCTCGTCACCAGGAATGCAAAGGTCGAATGACCGGGCTGATCCCCCTACTACTGGTTCACCCGACTTATTACCGTAATCCGAGACGCCGTTAGAGCCCTGGATCAAGATATCTAGAGGCCTTGACACTTCGTGGGGGTACGGCAGTGCTGGGTCTTCCCAAGGTAATGGATAGCCAGGGATCAGCAGGTTACCAACGCAATAAACAATGGTTCCGGCAATCATGTTAGCGCCTCGTCCGGTCATCTTATTATCGCGTTGCCTGCCACCGGTGCCGGTTTCGGCTCCGCCAAAAGGTGAAATGCCGGTTGGGAAGTTGTGTGTCTCAAACGTTAGTGTTGGGTGGAAAACAACCGAAGTTCTGATGAAACGCGAACTGCGTCCTGGAAATTCTGGCATAATCGTCCAGACCTGATAGCCCTGGATAGCGCTACTGTTATCGTGATAACCAATGACACTATTTCCGGGGTTGGCGGTCAGGGTGCTTTTGACCATTTCAAAGAGGGTCTTGGGCATCAACTGACCGTCAATCTTCTGTTTACCACCAAAGAAGCCATGACGACTGTGCTCGCAGTTGCAGTTATTAAGCCCACAGACCTCAACAATTGTCGGGTCACGTTTTTCCATTTCCGAGAAATATTCATAATACAATTGCCGATCAAATGCATCCATTGAAATGCCCTTAAGACCAAGGAATACATCCGGACCTTCCTCAAGAAGAGGTATATCATAGGTTTTCTCTGGCTTTTTTCCGGTGTCAAAAGTGCTTAGCGCTTCAATATAAACTTGCTCCGTCATCCGGTCATGATGGGATGCTACGAAGGCATCTATTTCCATATCTTCTGGTATAACTAGGCGCCTTGAACGCTCGATCCGAGTGATTTTGGTTAATCCGACTCGGTGACAGATGGCCAGTAGATTGGTGGAAGCGGCGGTAGCGAAATTCATCCGCGGGCCGATTTCAACTATCTTTTGATCCTGACTTAGCGTAGTAGAATCATGAACTGTGCTGGTAATAAAACCGTCGGCCAAAGTCAGCCGAAGGAGGTGTAGTTCCTGATCATTAAGTGGTGAAGTTGAATCGACATTGAAACACCACTCCAACTGATCGTCGGGACGAAAGAGATGCATCATGTTCGGTTTACTCACTGTCCTACTCTCCTTCTTGGGATCGTAGAATCCCAAAGTATACGTTGTTAAGGAGCACGTTCCTCCTTAAATAGTTCCAGGGTTACAGTACCATAAAATAATTAAAAGCAAAAGATTACAGTATTTTTTAATACAAACAATTGATTAGTACTTATTTTTTTGGATGTTATTTTTTCAAATTTTTTGTTTGGGATTTGATTTTAGCCCGCGCTAAGGAGGTTTTGGCGTATTCTAGCCAATCAGTTTTGGGCGAAGCGTTTTTCTTTTTGATGATTTCGACAATATCGCCACTTTGGAGTTGATGAGAAAAATCAACCATTTTGTTATTAACTTTAGCGCCACCAGTATGATTACCTAAATCGGTGTGGACGGCATAAGCAAAATCAATTGGAGTAGCTCCAACGGGTAAATTTTTAACATCACCGGTAGGGGTGTAAACAAAAATACGTTTGGAGAAAAAATCCATGCCGAGTGTTGAAATCATCTCTTTATTATCGGCTAACGCCTTTTGCCAATTAGCTAATTCTTTAACCCAAACCAATTCTTCTTTCGGTACCCGACTATTTTTTCTTAAAATATAATCTATCCCACCCTTTTTTTCAGAATAATGCCAGTGAGCGGCAATACCAAATTCTGCCTGTTGGTGCATTTCTTTGGTCCTAATTTGAATCTCCACAATTTCGCCGCCGGGGCCAAAGACGGTGGTATGGATAGATCTGTAACCATTGGGTTTAGGCATAGCAATATAATCTTTTATTCGACCAACAAGTGGCTTCCAATTTTTATGAATAATGCCTAAGGTTTTATAACATTCTTCAATAGTATTGACGATAATTCTCAGAGCGACTAAATCATAAATGGATGAAAGATCATTATCGTATCGTTGTAATTTACGCCAAAGCGAGTACATATGTTTGGTTCGTCCATGAATTTCGCCCCGAACCCCCTCTTTATAGAGTTTGATCATGATGGTCTTTTTGAGTTTAGTAATATATTTTTCTTTTTCAGATAATCTATTAGCAACTTGTTTTTTTAGTTCCATATACTCTTTTGGATAAACTATAGGAAATGACAAATCTTCTAGTTGTCCTCTTAATTCTCCCATACCCAAACGGTTGGCTATTGGTGCATAAATAATTAAAGTTTCTTTGGCAATTCGATATCTTTTAGTTTCTGGCACACCGTCAATCGTTTGCATATTGTGAAGTCGGTCGGCCAATTTAATAATGACGACACGAATGTCTTGAGCCATGGCCATGAACATCTTACGTAAGGTCTCTACCTGGCGGTCATAATCGGCTAATTGTTCTTTTTCTTTGACAAAAAGCCATCGTGTGGTGATTCTAATTTTACTTAATTTAGTGACCCCATCAACTATATTAGAAATTTCTTTACCGAATTCTTTACGTAATTGGGCGGGAGTAATAACAGTATCTTCACAAATATCGTGAAGAAGAGCGGCGGCAACTGAAGGTTCATCTAGTTTTAGATCAGCGATAGTAGCAGCAGCCGAGAGAGAATGCTGGATGTATGGCTCACCAGTATTACGTTTTTGGTTTTGATGGTTTTCTTCCGCAAAAAAATAGGCCTTTTCAATTAGTTTTTGGTCATTCTGATTTAGATAAGAAATTTTTTCTTTTAATTCGTCAAAAGTTGACACGGTTTGATTATACTATACTAAGTCAGGTTTTAACAGGAGGCGAAATTGGTTTAATTAGCTTTGGCATCATCATGGGTAGGATGTAAGAAAAAATAACAGAGATTAAACCAATGATTGTCACCAAAAATGAAATTTTAATGGTGGCCGTTGTAATATCATTTAAGACATTATTGTAAAGAGGGGTGATTAGTTGTTTGATTTCGGCTGATATCTTGAGTGGTGCTAAAAAGTTGTAATTTTTAACAATATATTGAGTTAGGAGTGTCATGATTAATGTTAAGAGTCCACTAATAAATAAGGTCTGTCCTGTCCAGCGGAAAATGGCGGGTACATAATGTCGTGCCGCGATAGCGATTATTAGCAACATCAATAAGGTTAAGGCAAAAATAATATAGGAAATGATTTTGGCGTAGAAAAAGCCTGTTTTAATAGAGTTGGCATTTTGAGTAAACTGCTGCTGAGTATGCTTAGTACTATCAATCTGCTTATTGATTTCTATAATATTGTCTTGATTAGAACCAGGAATTGATTTTATGGTGTTGGTGATGAGTTGATTAGCATTGTTTAAGTACTCTGTGTAAGTACTAAAACTAATGGTGCTTGGCACTATTTCTTGCATTTCAGTAGGTAATTGAGATGCAAAATCATTCTTAAAAATGCCGATATCGATACTGGGGTCTAAAGTATTTGAACGGTTATTAATATAAGCATCAAACTGGTCTAGGTTTTTTGTAATATTCGTTTCTAGCCATGTGGGTGTAGCTTTAGTTGAAATAATCGAAATTACATTTCCATTTTCCGAGGTTTTCTCTTCCGTTTTAGGTAATGCTCTAATAGCTAATTCATAAGAATTGGATTTTTTAAAAAGTTCTTTATAATATTTTATGCTGGTAATTTTTCCGGTTCCCAAAACAAAAATAGAGAGCATAACTAAAGGGATAGCGGTAAGAACTAAAAACACACCTAAACATTTGTTCTGCAATTTCCTCCTTCACCTCGAGTCTTACTTCAAGCTTAATCGCGAAGAGAGTCGAGATGTCCAAAATCTTATTTTCTAACTAATTTTATTCTATCGTTTTATCCGATTTTTTAAAAGTGACTTTATTTTTTACGACAGTCATTTTAATAGTATCTTTGGCGTCGAATTTACTAGATAATATAAAATCAGAAAGTGGGTTTTCAATTAAATCAGCAATGGCACGATGAATTGGTCGGGCACCAAAATGTGGATCATACCCTTTGGTGGCAATCAGCTGCACAATTTTCTCATCGAATGCGATTTTGATTTTTTCCATTTCAAGACGTTGGACTAAATTTTTCAGCTGTAAGCGTGAGATAGCTAAAATTTCATCTTTGCCCAAAGGGTGGAAAACAACAATTTTATCAAGTCGATTTAGAAGTTCCGGTCGAAACTCTTGCTTTAATTCCCGAATAACTTCATCTTTCATTTTGTCATAATTTTTTGAAATCATTTTTTCTTCTTTATCTTGAGATGAAAAACCAATCACTGCTTGTTCATTTAACCGGTGCATACCGATATTACTAGTCATAATAATAATAGTATTACGAAAATTGACGCGTCGGCCTTTGGCGTCGGTTAATTCACCGTCCTCGAGAATCTGTAAAAGAATATTGAAAACTTCTGGATGAGCTTTTTCAATCTCATCGAACAGAATAATTGAATATGGTTTTTGTCGGACTTGTTCAGTTAGTCTTCCGGCATCTTCATAACCAACATAACCCGGAGGTGCACCGATTAAACGCGAAACATTGTGTCGTTCCATAAATTCCGACATATCGATTTTAATAATTGAATCACGGCTACCAAAAAGTTCAATTGCTAATACTCTGGCAAGTTCGGTTTTACCGACACCAGTGGGACCCAAGAAAACAAATGAGCCGATTGGTCGATGTGGATTGGCGATACCTGATTTAGAACGTTTAATCGCTGAGGCGACTTGGTCAATAGCTTCGTCCTGACCAACAATTGAATGGCGTAAAATTTGATTAAGTTTAAGATATTTTTCTTTTTCTTCGGTTCTAAGAGTTTCAACTGGCACATTAGTCCAAAGCGCTAGTACCTTGGCAATATCTTCTCGACCAATTGAATCTGGGATATTTTCTTTTTTTACGTTTTTACTAGTTTCAATTTCATCACGAAGACGCGTTTCCAAATTGCGCAGGTTAGCGGCTTTTTCAAAATTTTCGTTTTTGACTTCTTGTTCCTTTTGCTTTTTAACTGATTCATATTGTTTGGTGAGAGATGGTAGGTCTACAATATTCTTTTTACCATGTTTAATTTGCCAAGCCGCTGCCGCTTCATCAATTAAATCAATGGCTTTATCTGGCAAAAAGCGATCAAAAATATAACGTCGGGAAAGATCAACAGCAGCTGTAATAGCCTCGTCGCTAATTTTAACACCGTGATGATTTTCGTAATTTGATTTTATGCCCTTTAAAATTAGCACAGATTCTTCCTCGGATGGTTCATTAACGGTAATTTTTTGGAGTCGACGTTCTAGTGCCGAATCTTTTTCGATAAATCTTCGGTATTCGTCTTGAGTGGTGGCACCAATAAGGTGAATTTTTCCCTTGGCTAATGATGGTTTTAAAATATTAGCTAAGTCTAAAGAACCCTCGGCAGTGCCAGCCCCTACAATGGTATGAATCTCATCAACAAAAAGAATGGCATCCCCTCTTTTAATGAGTTCGTCGAGTACTTTCTTGACTCTTTCTTCAAATTGCCCGCGATACATGGTTCCAGCGATCATGAGAGCTAAATCTAGCATAATCACTTTCTTTTCTCTGAGACCCTCTGGTACTTTTTTATCAACAATTCTTTGGGCTAAACCCTCAACGATAGCGGTTTTACCGACGCCTGGTTCACCAACTAAAACTGGATTATTTTTAGTTCGTCGGGTTAAAATTTGAATAGCGCGCTGAATTTCTTTTTCTCGACCAATGACTGGGTCAAGTTTTTTGTCTTTAGCCTCTTTTGTTAAATCGGTCGTATAATAATCCAACCCCTTAGGTTTGCCAGGCATTGGCATTTCTGTCATGGGAGGAAGATTAGAAAAGTTGGGATTTTCAAAAGGATGATAATTGGGTGGTAATTGCTGAGCTGTAATTTCTTCTTCGTTGTTTTCCAAATCCTTTAAATCTTCAAAAAAGTTTTCAATTTGCTGACGAATATCTTCCGGATTAATACCAATCCGATTAATGACTTCAGCTCCGAGAGAGTCAGGTTTTTCGGTGATAGCTAGTAATAGATGTTCACTATCAATTTTGCTATGACCAAAATTTTGAGCTTCTTTAGCCGCTAATTCTAAGATTTCTTTGGCTTCATTGGTAATGCCGGTGCCATTCTTATCAGCAAAGCGATGAAGGGAAATAACCAGTCGGATTTGATCCATACTAACTAAATGTTCTTTTAAAATCCCATTGGCTAAGGTATTGGGCGTAACGGCAATTGCTAAAAGAATATGTTCACTACCCAAAGCACTATCCATGCTTTGTGCAATTTTTTGCGAGGAAATAATAATTTTACGGGCATTGGGCGAAAACTTTTTGAAAATATCTTTAGGGTCATAATTATTCATTTATAATTCCTTCTTTTTGTTTTTTTATTTGTCTTTTTTGGTAGACTTTTTAGTTTTAGTTGTCTTTGTTTTTTTTACTTTTTCCTTTATTTCTTTGGGTGCGCTTTCATCCTCTTTTATATCCAAATCATCTTTTTTCTCTTCTGTCTCTGTTTTGGATTTACTTTTTTCAATATCTAAGCTCCAGCCAGTGAGTTTAGATGCTAGTCGGACATTCTGGCCGCCAGTCCCAATAGCTAATGACAATTGATCTTCGGGTACAAAAACCTGGGCGCGTTGTTCACCTTTATTTAATTTGACTTGATCAATTTTAGCTGGAGAAAGTGCGTTGCTAATATATTGCTTTTCGTCGCCGTCCCAAAGGACAATATCAATTTTTTCTTCCGGTAGTTCAGCTAATACTGATTGAATACGAGTACCGCGTTGGCCTACACAAGAACCGATAGGATCTAGTCCTTCTTGAGCGGTCCAAACAGCAACTTTACTGCGGGCCCCGGCTTCGCGGGCAATGCCTTTGATTTCAACTGAACCAGCGGCTACTTCCGGTACTTCGTTTTCAAATAAACCCTGTACTAGACCAGCGTCAGTACGTGAGATCAAAATTTTTGGTCCGCGGCTAGTTTCCTCTACGGCTTTAACATAAACTTTGATTCGTTGACCCGAATAATATTTTTCATTGGAAATTTGTTCCGAAGGCGGCATGATACCATTAATTTTACCCAAGTCAACAATTACATTGCCACTTTCTATTTGTTGAATAGTACCATTAATAAGCTGCGCTTCTTTCTCTTTAAATTCGGCAAAAAGCATATCTCGTTCGGCTTCGCGGATTCTTTGTGTAATAACTTGTTTGGCAGTCTGAGCGGCAATGCGGCCGAATTCTGAATGTGGTTTCAGTTCAATTTCGACTTGTTCACCTACTTTAGCTTTTTTGGAAATCTTTAGAGCTTCATCTAGTGTTTTTTGCGAACCCAGGTCTTCGACTTCTTCGATTACATCAAAAACCTGCCAAAATTTAGCTTCACCAGTTTCTGGATCCATCTTGGCTTTAATAATTTGATTTTGTTCGGCGTAGTCCTTACGGTAAGCGGCGGCGATAGCGGCTTCAATGGTTTCAATTATAGTGTCTTTAGAAAGACCTTTTTCGTCACAAAGTTGGTTAATTGCGGCCATGAATGGTGAAATTGCCATTTTTATTCCTTTCATTCAACTTAAATGTAAACTCTACTTTACATTATATTATATTAAATTTGCTTGTCAAGTTTTGATTTTTTCGTCTTTGAGAGACAAAAAAAGGTAAGTTTAATAACTTACCATCACAATACTATTGTATAGAAAACTAGGCTCATTGTCAATCATCGATAGATAAAAACTGCAAAAGTTCATTAACATATTGGACTCCATGAAGGAGTCCAAAGATGCAACAAATCTACCTTAACCACTGGTTTAAGGGGTATAATCGGCTAATGAAATACATTAGCGACATCACCCATTTAAAAG
>Ga0209429_10000261_pt1 | contig 37022 bp, 43 predicted proteins | sample BarGraNGADG00212_3_FD_184493 | JGI IMG/M metagenome (GOLD analysis project Ga0209429, IMG submission 184493) | Arctic peat soil microbial communities from Barrow, Alaska - Barrow Graham LP Ref core NGADG0004-212 (SPAdes) (version 2) | ecosystem: Environmental > Terrestrial > Soil > Wetlands >... | reverse complement strand
TGGCCATGACGTACGCTCCAGTGGCCAGGTCCGTCTTTACGTTCAGGAAAATGTCGCTGGTGTTTTTGCGCGACATGGCCCCGAGGTCGGTATCCCATACCCACCAAGGCTGCTCAAATATGCGGCGCTCGAGGCAGCTCCAGACTCCCTGGAGCGTGTAGGTCATGAAGGCGCCGCCCGCGGTGCCTTTGCGCGGGTTGGTCCGCACCTGGCCGTAGAACCATCGTGATCCGCCTGTCCAGGCCGTACCGTTCCATTTCCGGCCGAGCCACAGGGCGACCCAGGAGTTGAACGCGAACGGGGCGGCGTCGGTAACATCGTCAATCCGCACGTTGAAGGTCACCGTGTCGGTAGATTTTGAGGCAAACTGTCCGGAGATCTGGCCGATGCCCCACAGTTCAAGGCTTTTTTCCACGCCGGCGCATTCGGCGGTGGTCACTTCCGAGGCGTTGGAGGGCGGCGCGGCGGCGGCGGCAACCAGACCGCGACCCGTGAAGGTGAAGGCATTGGCGGCGTCTGCTTTGCTTTCGAGTATCCAGGGGCTAAACGTCTCGATGATCATACGCTGAGCGTGATAAGACGCATGTATCCGTCCCCGCCGTTCGTCGCGCTTTCGTCCTGATAATCGGCGAGCAGGGAGTCAATTTGGTAGCCGCTGATGGTGTCAACGCGGTGATAGGTGCCGTGCCGGTGGCCGCAGAGGACGAGAAAGATTTGCGAAGCGTACGGCGTTATCAGGTCGCTGTAGATAATTGTCCCCTCGGCGGTGAGCGTGCCGGACACCTCCAGGTAGGAGTGCGTTGAGAGGATCACGCGTGCCGTAGGGTTGGCCGCAATAACTCCAGCCGCCCAAGCGAGCGTGGCCCCACCGGAAGTGGGACCAAACTTGATCGAGAGGTTGATGAACTCGATCCCGCCGGCGGTGAACCGTTGTGCGTAACTGCATTGGTCGCTGGTCGCGGATACGTACCACGAGAAACCAGAGACGGCCGACTGCGGGAACGTGGAAACAAAAACTGAGGATTGTCGCAGGTCGTGGTTTCCAGGGAGGATTCCCATGGCCACTCCGCTGGCGCGGATCAGGGCTACGGCGGGTGTCACGGCGGCGTATTCAGCCACCGCTGATAGGCTGTCCGCGTTTTCGATTAGATCCCCGACGCAGGTCACCAACTTGATGTTGTTGCTCGTTATGTGGTCCACGATCCACTGCGCCATCGAGAGCCAGGTGGCCGCAGACTGTTTTTGGCCGTCCGGCACGTGGACGATCTGGAAGGTCTCGCTCACGGGGTTCGTTGGCGATTAACCACGCCGCTCAAATTATTCACGTCCCCTTCGATGGCCCGAAGTTTGGCGTTAGCCTGGCGGATGGCCGCGGCCTGGGCGGCGGAGCCACCAATCACGTTGGCCAGCAGGGCCATTAGCTCATCATTATTCCTTTGCAGAATGGCCTGGGCGGCATTGGTGTTGATTCTCTCCGCGGGCGCATTCTTCTGATCGGCAACTTCCTGGCTCCGGATTTTGCTAGCGGTAACGGTCCGATCCGCGCCGGTTTCCGCCCCAAATTCCGCCGCGCGATTCTTTATGTCCATCGTCCGCTTGGTCACCTCAAAACCCAAGGTGCCGACTTCTTTTTCCACAATGGGCGCGTGCCCTTCGTGCGCTGCGCTCAGCCTGGCCGCCTTGGCCGCCTCGGAGGCAGCGGATTCCGCGCCCTCCGGCAACGTCAAGCCGGCTAGCCTAGCTTCTTCCTGTTTTATCCCCTGTTTTGTGCGGGCGATGTCCGCCTGGATTTCCTCCACCGTTTTAGCAGGCATCTTGCCCCCAGGCATCCCAGGGAGTGTGCCGATACCAGCCCATATACCACCTTTCAAGGCCGCAACGCCCGACCCGCCCGAAGCTTCTCGTACCTTTGCGACTGCCAATCTTTCCTCTGCCGCGGCCAAATCCGACTTGCCCGCGGCCACCCGCGCAGCCGCCTTTTCATATTCCCCAACCTCTTTGGCTCTTGACTCTTGCTCCGTTACAGCTTCTCCCTCCGTTCGAAATGTCCCCACAACCTCCTTGCTACGCGCCACGTCCGCAGCCAGCTTCCTGGCTTCTTCCGCTTGCTTTCGGTCGAACTTCCCCTTTTCCAGATCCGTAGAGATTACCGCTCGCGCGGCGATGGCCTGGACTGGTGTTATGGCCCCCTCCTTTTCCCTGACATCCACGAGTGACAGTTTCCGTTTGGCTTCAATTTCAGCCATTTTATCGGCGTGCGATAACTCCTGCCCTTTGATTTCATCCAGCTTCTTCGCTTCCTCGGCCGCGTTGGACATCGAGGTTTTATAGGCGTCCATTTCCTCGGTGGCTTTCTTCGTCGCTTCGGCCTGATCCGCGATTGCTTGCGTACTATTTTCGGTGGAATTCTTCAGGCCGACCGCCTGCGGGATGACCGCCGCCATCTTATCCCCCAAATATTCGGCGGCGTTGCCGGCGAATTCAAGCGCCCCCTGGATGATCCCGGTATGAGCGATCTGGGATCCGATGCCCTTGGTCACTTCGCCGATCGAGACTTTGAGTTTATCGTATTGTCCGGCCAGGGTGTGCGTGCGGGCCTCGAGTTGGCCGCCGCCGATGTCGGCCAGCTTTTTGTAGAGCTCGGCCAGTTTTTCGGCTTTGGTACCGGTCTCTGAGATGTGGATCCCGAGCCGCGAAAACATCATGAAGTTCCCCTGCAATGCCCTTGAAACGGCTTCGGAGGCCCCTTGCAGGTCGCCTTTCATGATGCCCGCCAGGTTTTTTACGGCCTCGACGCTGGCTGACATGTTCCCCGAGTTGGCGCCGAACTGGGTCAACCGGGTGATGGCGGCGGTCCACCGGTCATCATCGATGCCGGTGAGTTTGCGCATTTCATCCGCGAGCTCGGAGAGGCTTTCGCGGTAGGCATCGGTCAGCAGTCCGCGTTGGGCTAGCGCCTGGTCGCGGGCCACCACACCCTGCTCGGCTTCGGCATACTCGCGCACGCCAGCGGCGGCCACCTTGAATGCCGCGCCCAGGGCCACGAAGCCGGCGGCGACATAGCCAAGCGGCCCCGCGGTCATCGCGCTGAGCCCGGTCTCCAGCCGCGCAAACCCAGGGATAGATTCGCGCAACTGGTTATTGAGCCCGTCCAAAAACCCGCCCGGATTGGCCGTGCTGTAGGTGGCAATAGCCGCGTTGACTCGATTGAGTTTTTGTTCCAGAACGGTGTAACTCTCACCCGTCGCTTTAGCCACGCCGATCTGGCTTTCGAGGGATTTCACTGTGCCCCTGGCGGCATCAAACTCGATCTTTGATCCCAGTGGTGTGGGGGCTGCTATTTTGGGTGGGATCGCGGACTTTTGGTAGTCGGCGATAGCCCCTTGTGCCCGATCGCGCTTTGCAGCCAGCGCATCATAGCTCTCGCCGGTGGCCTTGGCGGCGCCGATCTGGCGTTCGAGCGTCTGGACGGCGGCCTCGGCGCCGGCGAGCTCGGTGCGGGTCTTGATTAGGATTTCCAGGTCATGCACAAAACAAATTAAGAATGCAGAATTAAGAATGCAGAATGAGGATCACGTCACCAAGAGATGAGTTCGTTCGTCACCACGATCCCACCCACGACGACAATCCGGTTGGTGGCAACCCCGGCGAGGAGATTCGTCCAGGTCGTACTGATGCCGTTGGTGCCGCCCGTGCCGCCGTGGCTGACCGCGAGGACGCCGATGGCGCTGACTAGGGTGGCGGAATCGGCATGCGTTATTATGCCACTGACCTTTGCTGGATTATAGATCGTGTTGGCAGTCACGCTCACGGTGCCGGAGACATTCTCAATGTCCAAAGCATCAGTGCCAGAACTGAAAATCTTTCCTCCAAAGATGTTCACTTGCGCTGTGTTATGGGGCCAAACCGCCCAATTATATGAAGCCCCGTTCTGGGCTGTTATCGACGTATTGTACAGGTTGATGACAGCTCCATAGCTGGCAATAATGGCCCGGGCGATACCCCAAGTGGGCACCAACGAAGCATCAGCATTAATAACAGAATCGTAAATAGTCAAAGTCCCAAAAGTCCAGCTTACCGCATCATATCCCGCATCGATTGTTACATTAATGATGACGGCACTGTCACCGTTGGTGTTAGCGTTCATCAGTCCATCACTCCAATTGCGGATGTAAACGTTTTTAAGGAGGGCATTGGTGTAAACGTGACCCGCCGTACCCGGGCCCCATGGCATATGATAACTATGCGGATCTCCAGTCCCATAAATGGCCAAATCTGTCGTTTCCGAGTTTGAACCTGGTTTTATTATCTCGGCTCCGGAAGACTTTAGGACCGTCTGATATTTTCCGGCCCCATGGAGGCTGATCGTTCCCGTAGCCCCCAGAGATAAATCAATAACCCCAACCTCTAAATCGTAGGTATTGGCCGAGAGATATAGAATATCCCCACTGACCGCGTTGGTCACTGCGAGCAATAATGCGGTCCCCCTCGCTACATCCGTGTCGGCGGTCGGATTGTAAAACACCTCAGTTCCGTCAATGTGTTTTAGACGGATAGAACCTGCTGCCAGTGCGAATTCATTGCTCCCACGCGATGCTATGGTGCCAGCATTAAGCCAGTTTGCAGCCGTGGTCGCCGTAGCTGCGTTCCCTGTAATGCTCACGCCATAAATCGCCCCGTCTTCCTTCAACACTTTCTGCCAGCTACCCCAGGTACCCGCTATTTTTCCTCGGGTAAATGGGACACCAGTGAGCTCGTATCCGAACTGATACTCATAATCCACATTCCCGTTCATCCCAACGGTGAACCCGGTAAACCAGTCTCCCTGAGGTACGTTTGCAGCCGAAGACACACCCATTACGAATCGTTCCGGAAGCGCATCATTTAAGTCGGAATAGGTGCCGTAAGCCGTAGCCGCGTTGCCGTTGATCGTGTTGATCACGGTGAGGTTGGTAACCACCAGCACGGGCGTATGATAATTGGTGCCGCCCAGTGTGTAGATGCCGTCCATCGTGATCCCGGCGCTGACCGGTTTATCCAGTATCACGGTCCCGGAAAGCGTTATCGGCGCCATATTGTTGCTCCAAGTCAAGATGGAAACAACCTCGTCTGGCGCGGATATGCGAGAGTTCGATAGATGAATGTTGCCAGCGTTTTGGAGGATCGGGCACCAATTGTGGTCGGACCTTATTTCGCCGTTGTAATGCTCCACCCGGCCAGTGCCCTGAACGCGAATAGCTGCATTCGAGCAGGAATAGATGTCCCCCCAGATTCGGTTGGTTCCGCTGCCAATCAGAGACACCGCAGTCCAGGCCCAACCGCTGATGTCCGGCTGATCGAACGTGGCCGAGTTATACGCTGACTCAGCCGTGTAGGGCTTGTAGACAATGTCTATTGGGTCGCCGCCGATCGACAACGTTACGAGCGTCGAGACGTTACCGTAAACCTCGACCAAACCATTCTCGTTAACGATGGGCATCACCCCCCGGACGTTGCCCCAAACTCTGACGACGGGTTTTCCGACAGTGGATTCGGCCCCGCATAAAACACCCGCCCCACTACCTTTTAGCTGAAAAAGTCCCGTTTCCGTATAGCACTCTGCATCCCCGTGAAGTTCGATCAACGATCCCGTATCGCAGAACACCCCAGCATCGGTTAGGGATCGTGAGTTGCCAAACCAGGTGATGGTTGAATTGGTGCGAGCGTCCAAGCCGTCCGAGAAAGCTAAAATGTTCCCCCATCCGCGCACGGTGCTGTGGTCCGCGGCATAAGCCCCTATATTCACGCTTACAATGTCACCGTAAACGTACCCGGCGGAATGGTTGATCAAGGAAACGCTGTTCAAACGAGGGGCTATAATTGAAATCAAGGACGTATTTTTGGCTACAATGATCCCAGCGATAGGAGTCCTAACGGTGAGGTAATTCGTGGAGTACTGAAGGTAGCAAGGTTGGACTGTGCCAGCCAGCTTATCGAGCGTGATCGCCCCCGAATAGTTAGTCAGCCAGAGACCGCTGTTACTGGCGGCGATCTCACCCTCGCCCGTCACGTCGCACGATCCACCGGCAGGGTAATTGACCAGTCCAATCGTTCCGGTGAACTTTGCCCCCTTGAGCATGTGGATATTAACACCGTCCTTCACGTCAATGTTTTCGGGATATGTACCAGGATAAACGATGATGGTATCACCAGAGATGGCCACCGCACGGGCAGCGGCGTAGGTGGCGAATGCCTGAAGCGTTCCTTTGGCTCCAATAGTATCGTTTCCATTGGCCGAAACAAAAATGTGACGAGGGCTCACCGTGCCCACGGTGAGCACGGGCGGCCAGGTCAAATTACCGTTTATGTCGGCGGTGACGGAGCGGGCGGCGGCGGTGATGTTGGATGCGGCGCCGGCCGGGATGGACGATAGGACCAATAGGATGGATAGGAGGAATGGGAATAATGTTTTTTGCATAGGGTGTTGAGTTAGGGGTGTGCGACTCCGGTGGCGCCAGAAATCGGGCTGATGGCGTTGCCCGATCCGATGAGTTGGACCGGATGATACAGTCCGGTGGTCTGGTTAAACAGCATGATTTGGTCAACGAAGGGAATTGCGATCGCGGCCAGCGTTTGCGGCGCGGTCAAATATGTGGGATCCCCGATCTCCGGCGTGGTTTCATTTCCACTGCCATCCTCCTCGATGCGCAGCACCGAGATCCCGAGTGTGTCTTTGGCCCCGCCAGTGGTGATGCAGGAGACCACCATGTGGTAGTCGGTGAACAAACCCTGGACAATGATGGGCGCTGTCTCGGTGGCGGCAAAAACGAAACTGGCATGCTGGCTAGTGTTGGCATCCCAATCGTCCTGCGTCAGGGCCGTGTTGATTTGCGCGGCCGCCACCGTTTTGGTCATGATCAGCGTGCCGTTGCGGATCGAGGGCATCACGTCCAACGTGATCGAGGTGATGTTGGCCAGGTCGAGCAACACCGTGGCGGGCAGCTTGGGATCGCCGAAAAATATAGCCACATCGATCACCACATCCGTTCCGCGCCAGATGTGCGGGTTGCTGCTGGTGTTTATGTCCTGGACAATGTTGTCCTTGGTTTTGTCGATCTCCATTCGGATTCGTTTGCCGTTGGTTTGCATGGTGGATTATTGGTTGTCAGTTAACGTCTCGCGGATCCGGCCGGCGGTGATGGTGTAGTTGGCCGACCAGGACACTCCATTGTAGCGCGTGCGAGCGACGATCGTGCATCCGGTCATATTGCAGGTTTTTTGGGGCTCTCCGCGCCCGCCCACGGTGAATAGAACCTGCCACCAGCCGCGGAGTTGGGTGTCTAGTGTCATTACGTGCCATTGGCAATCGGCATGGGTGGTAAATCCTCCACCGACGTCGAATGTGATTACGTTTTGTTCATTCTGTCGGTCATAGACATCCACCTCGGTCCAGCGGTGGCCCTGCGCGACCTGCGTGATCCGCGAAGGGGCCTTCTCGAAGTTGGAGACCGGCAGGTCGCCATCGTCCCAACCAAAAATCATTAGGGTTTTCGGTGCTTTGATGCCCCAGATTTTCACGCTGAATCCATTAAGTTAGAGCCTCCTGACGTCGTCTCCTACCATCAGGAAATGATAAACGCCGCCAGGGCGTTGACGGTGGAGCCGGTAAACGTGCGGGTGGCTTCCCAGCCGACCTCGCCGTTGCGCAGCACGGCGCTGCCGAAGGCCATGCCGGAACTTATCATCGCGGCCTGCTCGAGCGTGGCCGTGAGCAGCAACGGCGTAACGCCGGCGGTGATGATCAGATCATGCGAGGTGGAGACGGCGGCGGCAGACATGCCGCGGACACAACCGGTGTCCTGGAAAAGGGGACCGCTCAGCATTTCCGCTTCGGCGATGCCGGCTGCGAGGCCCAGGGGTTTGCATTTGGCCCGGACAGCGAGACCGGACACCATCGCGTTGTAGGTTCCATGGGTGTCGCTCTTGAGCCAGGTGAGCCCGAGTTCCCCGTCGATGTTTACACCATCCTCAGTGTCGAAACTGGACCACGCGCCGGTGGCCGCCCATGAGCAGACGGCGGGGGCCTGCAGGATGGATGCGGAGGTGAGAGTTGCGGGATCGGTGAACGCCGCTGTGGTGACGGTGCAGAATGATCCGGCGCCGCTCCAGGCAGTATTATTGGCGTTGATGCAGGTGATCTGCATCTGGCCGATGAACGGATCCGCAGCGCTGATTTTCAGCGGCACGAAACTGGTGACGGCGCCGGAGGCAAATGTGATTTTCTTGCCGGCCTCAGTCCAGATCTCGACCGGGTAGTCGGTACCGGTGTAGATCCGCGTGCCGATTTTGGAGGTGAAGTGCGACCAGATGACGGCGATAAGGCCGGTGCTGAGCTGGCCGACCGGGATGAACGATATGACGGCTTTGCGGTCGAGCATCCGGCTGACCATCTGGCCGTACATGGAGCTCAGCGTCTTGCTGGTCTCCCAGTCGCAATCGACTTTAATATCGTCTTTGGTGTAAAAAGTTTGGCCTTTGAAGGTGATGATGGCCGGTCCGGCGAATATGTTTGAACGATCGAGGGGCATAGTATCAGGGGTTCAGGGGTTCAGGGGTTCAGGGGTTCAGGGGTTCACGGTTCAGGGTTGGGGCATCAATTAAACACGGCGACGGCCACGTTGCTGCTGATGTATCCAGTTTTGCTGGCGGCGGCGCGGACGGTGCAGGCGGCGGCGATGTCCACGGGCGTGCCCGACCAAACGAGCGCGGTGGGGTTGGGTGCGTAGGGAGAGGTTCCGTCGAGCGTGTAGGTGATCGTCACGTTGGAAGTCGCGCAACTCATCAGGATAACGGTATCCGGATGCGTTCCGGAGTTCGGCGTGATGATCGGCTCGGCACATTTCAGAACGACGGCGGCGGCGGGATCGGTGACCGAAAATTTGAGCTCGTAGGCGGTCGTGGCGAATGGATCGTCCACCGGGCCGTGTGCCTCGGACTCACAGAGAACCAGGCCGCATACGCCGGGATGCCGGTAATGGTGGATGCTTTTCTCCACGCGCATGGCGACGGCTAGGGCGGGTTTTTTGGTGCCAGCATCGGATTCGTTTATCAGCACATTTTCGAGCACGCGCACCGCGAATTTGCCGCGCAGCAGCGGGCCGGGGACGTTGGGTTTGTCAACGATGCCGGACATGCGGCCAAACACAATGCAGATGCCGATTTTCCCGCCCTTCTCGGTGAACGTACCCAGGCGCTTTTTAATTTCCTCGGTCAGGTTGCCAATGCGCTCGGACAGCACGGTGATGTCCGAACAGAATTCGTCGGCGCCGACGCGGGCCACCAGGTCAGCGCGCATATCGTCCCAGGCGGTTTCGCTCATGTTTTCAGTCCTCCAATAGTGGAGAGGTAGCTGCCCAGCTCGCGCACGATATGGTCGGAGAGTTCCTGGTCGGTGGGCAGCACGGTGGGATCTTTTTTTTGATTCACGGGGGATTTCAGCCAAAATAGGATTTTGCCGGTTGTCTTGTCGGCGAGCCATTTTTTGCCGGTCTTGGGGTTCATGCAAAACCGGAGGTTGTAAAACTCGAAGGCGCGCTTGCCGTATGCCTCGGCAGTGGCGGGGATGGTCAGATTCTTGGGCGGGTTGCCGGCTTCGATTTTACCACCGTAAAAACGCTGGCGAATACCCACCTGGTTGATGCCGAGAATCACGCCGTCGGGCAGGAGTGTGTAATTCGTGCCTTTGGCGGCTTGATTATAGAAATTGGTGCGCTCGCCGCCGAGCTTGTTGGCTCTCTCGGCGTTGAGTTTGCGGAAATGGATTTTCAGGAAGTTCACGCCGGCGCGACCGACAACCGGATTGATGTTTTTGCCCGCGCACGAATCGAGCAGACTCCGCAGGGCCGGCGTGGCGGTGTCGCGGATGTCGATGGTGGATGCGCTCATGCGGCCTCCTTTTTTGCCACCTCGCCATCCGAGGTGAATTCGTAGCCATCGCCCAGGCTCGATAGGAGCGCGTCGCGGAGGGGGCCTTCGGCCACGGGCGCGGCTACGGTCAGGTCGTCGTTGAAGCCGCGCGTCTCGGGGGCGACTTCCTCGCCGGGGGCCAGGAGCCCGAGTTCCTCGGCTTCGGCGCGTGATACGTCGGCGACATCGATGCCGGAGTTGTAATCGAAGGGGGGGTAGGGCAGGCCGAATTCTGAAATTGTTGACCAGATCGGATCGTTTTTTAGCGCAACCAACCGGCCCTCGCTGAAACCGTCTTCGAGGGGCAGGCCCGGCGAGCTGCCGGGGAAGACTTGGCCGCCGGCGCCGCGCCACCGTTCGATCCAGGTGCGTTTTTCTTTACGGTCTTCGGCGCGGATCAATTCTTGCGCGGGATAGGCATCGAGGGAGTCCTGGCCCTGCATCCAGTCGCCATAGCCCTGGGCCATTTCGGTGTTCGTCTTGATCACCAGGTTCAGGCGCTGATCGCTGCGGAGATCCTTAATAGTGCCGGCGTCCTCGGTGCTTGGGGCGTAGCCGAGCGAGTCTAGAGAGTCTTTGAGCGCGAGGCGCGCGGTGGCCACGTCGGTTTTGCCATCGACCAGATCGGAGACCTGGTCGGAGATCTCCTGCAGGTGGCTTGCATAGACCGTGCGGGCCGAGAACATGGAGCGTTCAAGGATGGCCGCGTCAATGTCCGCCAGCTCCGAGCTGGAGAGCGACGTGGGCAGCAGTCCCTTGGCGCGAAGGGCGGCCAGGGCTTGCTTAAATGGGATGGAGGAGCCGAGGGTCATAGAAAGGCTAAAGGCTGAAGGCTAAAGGCTGAATTCAAAGGCCCTCCATGGTTTCGCGGGTGGCTTTGCGCGTGGTGGGGTTGATTAGTTCGACGCCGCCACCGGATTGCACATCGGCGTCGATGGCGTCGGTGGGGTTGTCGATGGGGAAATCTTTCGTTCCGGCCAGATCGAGGTCTTTATAGGCGCGGGTTATTTGGCCGCGGAATTCTTCGGAGAGTTGCAAGCTTGACACCAGGCTATAGAGCCGGCCGGCGATGGCCTCGATGATGAGCAGGCAGGCCTGGTGTTTGAGCTCCGGAGGCACAGCGTAGGCCGTGGCGCTGAGGCGCACGCGGCCGGCAATGCGGTTGCGAACGTAATTAGATCGCGAGTGCATCAGCTCGGTGAATGTATCGGTTTGGCCGGTGCCCAACGCGGCGGAGCGGAATGAGTCCATGCCGGCGGAGACCAGGACGTTGTCGAGGTCAGCGGCGGTGATGACGAGCCAGGCGGTCATGAGAAAGGCTAAAGGCTAAAGGCTAAGGGCTGAATTAAGAGGGGCCGGCTTAGTTACTTCGCCGGCGCATCCACGCGCCAATTCAGGGTTCAGGTGATGGCCAGGAGCCGAGCCGAGAGCGTGGAGGTTTGCTGAATATCCTCGCTCCAATCCGCACAGTGAATGTCCGAGGCCGCGGACTCGTCGCGGTACGTCTTGACCGATTCCACCAAAGCGTCGGACGTGCTGAAACACTTGAATGCCGAGGGGTCGTAGATCGTGGGGTTCGGCACGGAGTAGAGCAGGATGGCGTACGCACCCAGGATGTTGGTCTTGGTGACCGTGGCTTGGCCGGGTTTGGTTACGGTCTGACTGGCCGCGACAATCATCGGCTCGACGGGGAGCAGGAGCATATCCGTCAGGTCGCCCAGCTTCATAGCGGTTTTTACGCCGGACAGTCGGGACTTCGCCAAGGTGTTGCCACGGAGCGTACGAAATGCTCCCGTGGATAGAATGAGCTTGATGTTCTCACTGGAACCGACATCCGTGGCCAGCACGTCGAGTTGCTCATCGAGTTCGCCGATGGGGTCAATGGTGTTGGTGGACCAGTTGCCGCGGCTGCCCACGGGCGAGACGCCGGCCAGGAATGTCGATACCGCTCGCGCCGCGTAGGCGGTGGCCTTGATGCTCAACATGGCCTTAACTTTCCCCTGGCTGAGCAGGTCATCGCTGATATTGCTCGCGCCGGCCAGCGCCTTTTCGTGATCGTCCACGGCCACTTCGAGACCGTGTGGGCGGCAATTAAAGGTGCCGTCCGTGGCGGCGAACTGGACGCGCTGCCGGGTGCCGCCCAGGCCGCGTTGGGTATCGACGACCAGGAAAGAATTCCGATCGTCAAACTTTTTGTAAGTTCCGGAAGCGCCCGAAACCTTGACAATGGGGACCAGCAACCGGGCAAACGCGAACGCGGCCAGTCGGTCCTGTAGGAATCCCTGCGCGAAGGTCGTCAGAGGGAAATTAAGAACTGCGGTAGAAGTAGATCCCATATTTTTTAGATGTTAAAGATGTTTTTTTCAGACTGTGATTTTTTTCGGAGTGGGTTTGGTTTTAGGCGGTGTAAACGATAGGTCCGACGGGGGCAACTTTGAAGAGGTCGTCATCCACGGCGGACTCCATGGCCACGCCCACGACCACGCGTGCGCCGGTGGCGGCATCGGTGACAACCGAGCCGTCGGTGTATTGCTGCACTCGGTCACCTTTGGTGATGGTGCCGGAGGATTTCATCCACACCGGAGGCAGGCCGGCACCCAGCACGGCGCAGGTGTCTTTCCCGGTGGTGGCCTGGCCATCCAGGATGATGATGGTGGCCGGCACGGTGGCGGAGGCGCTCAGGGTTGCGGTTTCGCTGGCGAACGTGGCGAGGAAACCCGACTTGGCGCTGTGATCGACACTGGGCGTCAAGACCAGGGTGGCCTCGGCTTGGGCGTATAGAGAACTCATATAGTTATTGGGGGTTTTTTGGGGGTTGTGATTACTGGTTACTGGTTACTGGTTTTCGGCGAACAACTGCGGGCTGTCCTTGCGGACCGCGTTATAGGCATCCTCGAATGACATGCCCGTTTTTTGCTTGATCTCGGCCACCCTGGACTGAATGGAGATGCTGCGCTCCTGCGAGTTGGCGATGGTGGCTTTGCGATCCCCCAGGTTTCCGGTGGTGGTTTGGGTCTTGATTACCGGAGCCAGTTTTTCCAGCGCGGGAAGCTCATTGGCGAAGTTGGCTTCCAGTTTCGTGACCCAATCCTGGCGGTCGGCCGGAGTAATGCGCCCGGCGGTGATGGCCGTATCCAGCGCGCCATTAATGCGCGCCTGGCGTTCGTTGGTGAACGCGGTCTGCTGGCTGGCCAAGCCGGTTTTGGCGGTGTCGCGTTCGTTGGTGAGCGACGCGAGTTGAGTGTCCACCGTGGTTAATCCCTCGATGATTTGTTCGTCGGTGGATTCGTTGGCCAGGGACACGCCGTGTTTGGCCAACCAGGCTATGAGTTTTGATTTGTCCATGATTGTGGGTTGGGTTTGTGGGGCGGTCCCGCCTGGGGCGCCTTCGTTTGCGAAATGGCGGACCGGCAAATTGGGCCGGTTCGTCAGTCCGGCCGAGCGGAATACGTTCGGACGGAAAATGTGAATGGTTTGGCCCGCGGCGTTGACCCGGGTGCCGATTTCGTTGGCCAACCAGTAAACGGAGATGGAGGTGAAATCCTTGGCCTCGATGTGGTGGACGCCTTGCTCCGTCAGAACCGGTTTGCCATACAGGCCATCGGACCGCGCTTCCAGGTCCAGGAAAATGCCGCGCGGCTCCTTATCGGGATATTCGTTGCCGATCCCGGGGGCGTCCGGATGGCCGGCGTATAGTTTACGGCCGGATAGAAAACGTTTGGCGGTGCCGAACAGGCTGTGGAATTCGTTGATCATGGCGGCCACGGATTCATGGTCAACATGCTGGATAGCTGGAACGGTCTTAACCGTGCCATCGGGTTGCGGGATCAGCGCCCGCCCGGGAAAATCGCCATAGGGGGCCAGGTGCATCCAACCGTCGGTCTGCAGGGCGGCGTCGTTGGTGATGCCCACCAGGGCGTCGGTGGCGGCGTTAGCGAAGGATATGCGGTGCTGGCGGCTTGGATGGGAGAAAGCAATCCCACAGGACCATGATGCAACGGGGCGGAAACAACATGCAAATTGATCGTAGCGGTTGGATTGGGCGTTCATAGCGTCGGGCCTCCCGGAGCGTTGTTGGGCATTCCAGAAGTTTGACCGGTAGCTCCGCTCAAAAAGGCGGCGGAGAGTTGCTGTTCGAGGCACCGAGCGAGCTCGGGATCGGCGTTGATGTCGCGGAGGAGCTGCGGGAGCTCGGCGCGGAAGGTGGTCAACTTAGCGCGGAAGAGCTCGGGATCCGAAATTTGCAGGATTCTTTCCAGGCGGGTGCGGAGCGGTTGCAGGTCGGCCGCCGCGGCGGAGAGCGGGGCTGATGGGTCGGCTTCGTTGGCGACACCCGGGGGCAAGTTAGGGTCTCGCGGAGCTTGGCCCTCCGAAAATGGTGCAGGGGGCGGCGTGGGCGCGGATAATACTTCATCACCGTCATCGGCTTGGGTGCGGCCGTAACGGTCCAGAGCATCGGCCACCGGGAGCCGGACGCCTTGGGTTACGAGAAATTGATCGATCTTGAGGTCCAGCTCCAGGTTGCGCTTCGGCGGCACCGGCAATTTGATGTATGCCAGCGGCTCGACATCCTGGCCGAACATGTGGCGAATGACGAAGCGATCAACGAACAGGTTGAGAGTCTCGCCAATTAGCTCGGCGTCATCCTCCAAAAACAGGTCAGTCTCGGACTGCTGCAAACTGGCGCCCACGGCCTGTTCGCCTTTTGCCATCGTGCCCAGATCGCCGCCGCGCCAGATGATGATCATGGCCCGGTCCATGCGCTCGACCAGCGGCGGGAACGGCAAGGTACCGCCGCCCTTGGCCTCGATCAGTTCGATGGAGGTTCCCTCGGAGACGACGGCGGCCATCTCGGTGGCGTAATATCCCACGGCCTCCGCCAGATCCTCCCATTGGGCCGAGCCTTTGGGGGCGCTCGTTTTGCCGATCACGCCAGGGGTGCCGAACTTTTCGGAGTATGCCACCCAATCTTTCAGGGGCATGTTTTTGTACATCCAGGCAACCGAGCAGGCGATCATTAGTCCGTCACCAGACGTCACCAGCCACTCGCCATCCGGCAGATCCTCGCCGGCGGAGTCGTAATCTTCACGTAGGAACCGGAGCTTGCCGGTGGTGTTCTCGAAAAACCACAGGGGAACAAAGCGGAATTGGGCCGTGAGGCCGGCGGGCGAGGGTTGCCAAACAATCTCGTGCGCCGCATAACGGTAGGCAACCGCCGAAAGCATTTGACGAACCAGGAGCTTGAATGATCCCACCTGGTTGAGATCCATCGCATTCACGCAGGAGAGATGATTGTAGAAAAACTCCAGGGCCTCCTTGTGACGATCAGCCTCGGGCGTATCGTCTAATTTCTGGACTGAGAAGCCGAGCCGGCTGACGGCTTTTTCGCGCTTGGGCTTCACCGATTTGAGAATGTCATCGCGATCGGCGATGGCCGACAAGGTGAGGGAAAGGTCGCGCAGATATCCGTTTTCGAACTGGTCGAGCTGAGCGGAGAGCCGATCGGGCACCATGCCCCGGATCGGATTAAACCGGGATTGGATGTGCCGCTGCACCCGCTGAGCGGTGAGGGCCGAGGCTTTTTCCTGGGCGATGGCATCGCTCATATTAGAGCCCCCTTATGTTTGCCGACGATGCGCCGCCGGCCGGAGCGCGAACTGGTCCGCGTGTAGCCGAATGCTTGCGGCTTGGACACCGCGCCGATCAACTCCGCTAAACACGAGTAGGCATCGGATAGAAGCAAATGGTTCTCGCACTTGTCCACGTAATCCCCCATGGAGCCGTCGGCTTCCTTGGTGCGCTCGGATCCGGCGATGAGATGATCATCGAGCGTTTCGAGGATCGCGGGGGCGCCGGGCGTGCGCCGCGGCAGTAGTAGGCTCGGATCCTGGCGGACGATCGAGGGACTGCCAGGGACGGAAACGACCTCCATGACGTTTTCCGCGGGGGTCAGCAACTCTTGCACGCAACGGTCGATCGTTTCGAAGCGGTTGCACTGGATGAGCGGAATGAATTTGGTCTGTCCGCCTTCCTCGAATTTCGAGAGCGTTTGCTGGACACCGGCGCCGATGGATTTTTTGTCAAACCTTACTACCGCGCAGCGCAGGCCGAACCAGCGTCGATTGGGGCCGTCCCAGCGGAGTCCGCCGGGGAAAGAGATGTTGGCTTTCTCGGGCTCGGGTACGTGGGGCCAGATGATACCCTGCAGGCCGTTGAGCATCAGGGCCAACGTGCGCGCTTCATTCACCAGCGGCCGCTCGTCTATCATTAATAGGCCGACTTGGTGCAGCGCGAAGATCGTGGCCACCCGATTAACAACGTCGCCCGCGGCAATACGTTCCACGTGGCACACCCGCTTGACCGCGGGGGATTCCACATCGCGCGCGAAGAACCAGCATCGGTCGCCCATGTCCAAGCCGGCGTAGCGGGTGGAAAGGGGCGGGGCCTCGGGGACGTGGGGCGGGGGGCGGATGCCGAGGTCGTAGGGCCCCACGCCGCGGGAGCGATCGAGGATCTCGGGGGTCAACGCCTGGGCGGTGCTCTTCGGTAAGGCGAGCCGGTCACAACGAAACACCACCATCTCCTCAGCATCGGCCAGCGCGCGCACCCAGTGGGCGACAATCTGCGATAGGTCGATCGCCGGAATGGAGAGCTGGGAAATTCGGTAGGACCAGTTGCGGGTGCGGATGCGCGACGGAATTCGATGTCTCCACTCGAATCGCTGGAGGCCCAGCACTCCGCTGCAGGTGGGGCATCCGAGGTAGTATAGGTTTGTGGGATCATGCGTAGCGGTGGTTTCGGTGGATCCCGGCATTCGGAAGTCTCCGGTCCACGTCAGTTGCGGATCCGTGGGCGCCGGCGCGCCGTCCATGGCCACGCGCACGATCTGCGGGAAGGATTCCTCCGGGTTGCACTCAGCCTCGCAATGCGGGCAGATGAGCATTACCACGCCCTGGCTGCCATCTTTCCACGCCGCGTGCATCCCGCGAGAGTGGATGCGCTGGGTGCCGATCTTGAAAATCGCGCGCAGGTCCGAGGCGGTCAGACGGCCGCTAATGAACTTGGCCATGCGCGGGTTGATATCGTCCACCTCATCGAGTTGCGCCACGTCCATGCTGAATGTGGTGGGGACTTTCCCCAGCCCGCGGATCATGCCCACCGCCGTGCGCTCGCCATCTGTGACGGTGAATGCGCCCTTGCGGTTGACGGCCCGGCCGGTCTTACTCACGGCCTTGCCCACCTGGACCATTTGCGCGAACCAGTCGATCTGCTCCACGATGTCCGGACGAAACTTGGTATCAACGATGCCCTCGACCAGGTCGTCATCGGGCAGATACAGCCCCGTGTTGCGGAATAGACAGGCGGTGAGGTAGGCCGCGAGGTTCAGCTCGAGGATCGTTTTGCCGAACTGGGCGCCCCCGGCGATGGCCAGGGTAGCGTCTGGCAGCGGCTTGCCGGTCTGGCTGCCGAGGATCGCGTCAATGGTTTCAACGATTTCAATTAGGGGCTCGCGGCCACTGAATGTGTACGGACCGTAATCGCCCCGGCCCAGGCGAACGCGGGCTTGGGTTTCGAGGAACTCGCGGAAGGAGGAAACGCGCGGAGCCGCCACGACGCGGCGATCGGCATTGATGGCCGATTCCAAACGCGTGACCGCACTCCGCGCTGCGCTGCTTTTAGATCGAGCAGTGTTCATGCAGCCTTTGCCTCCCGGAATTTTTCGAAGCCGGCCTTGATTAGAGCCAGCGCGTCCGGCGCGTCTTTCATTTCCTCACTAACCGCAGCCAGGGCTTTATCCAAATCGCCGGCCAGGTCGGCGTCGAATTTGGCTTTGTTGTCCACCTGGTCCTGCCGTTTCAGCAGCAGGCCGGCCACGCCGATCAGGGTTTTGTCCACCTGGCCGCCCGCGGCCATTTGCACGGCGGCGTCGCCCATGAGCCCGATTACGGCGTCGAGGCGGTCGCGGTTTTGACCCGTTGAACATTGGTTGCGCAGGCGTTGCACAAGCGCTGCAGTTTCTTCCATTTCGGAGAGCAGCCGTTGTAGGCGTTGGTCGATGGCCACCGATTTGCGGAGGGCTGATGAGATATTGAAAATGACTTTGAGGGACACCGCCAAACCATTCTTCCACTTGGGGCAATCGGTCTGGACCTGGTCCAGTGGGGTTCCGGCGAGGATCCGCGCATAAAGATTCGTGCGCTCTTCGATGGTGAGCGAGGCTTCGTACGAGTCCCGACGCGGCCGGCGCTCGACGGCCAGACGCTTGGCCGTGTTATACCAAAATAGAATGTCAGCGTGGTCGCTCACAATGCGTAATCCGGGAGTTGATCGGTTCCGGAGGCGGTGAGGCGGTAGAACGTGAGCTGCGGCATCAGTGGCCGCGGGGCGCGCACAATCCATCCCCGGTCGCACATATACGACAATTCCTGGTCGAGTTCCTCGATGGTAAGGCGCCCAAAGCCGATCGCCCGCAAAAGGGTGTGGATCGTCGATTGACTCATACCCTCGGTGTAAGGCCGGAGCAGCGTCAGTATCCGCAGCCTGAGCGCGGCGAGATTTGCGGCTCGATCTTCGGGTGTCATGGGGTTTCCTTGTCGAAATACCGGTCCAACTTTAGGCCGATGCTTTGCCCCTCACGGATGATTCGCCAGCTCCACGCGCCCGGCGTCCGTGATGTGCCACTTCAACGGGCCGCCCAACTCAGGCCGGACCGATGTGATCAAAACGCGCACTTCGAGGAACTTCAGCGCCTGGGAAAATTCGGACACCGGCGGCGGCGGCACGCAGGTCTGGCGCACCTCGTCGAGCAAGGACGGCTCGGGCAGGAGGTGGCCTTGGGTGTTTTTGAGCACGCGGAGAATGTCTAAATGTAGGTTCATGGTTCAGGGTTATTCAGGTTGATTCGTTGACCGAAGATTTCGTGTTTTAGGTTTTTACTTATCCATCCTCCGCACTTGTCCACCCAAATCCGATACGGCCGCGAGGAGCTGGTTGATGCGTTCGTGCAGTCCCCCATTGCGGACCTCCGCGAGCCGAGTGACCTCACCAATTTCAAATCGTATCTCGTCCCGCGTTCTTTGGTGGTCGTTCTTGAGCCCATCGCGCGTGTTGTGGAGGTCGGCCTCGATCCGGATCAGATGATGCTGGTGTGTCTCGTAGTTAGTTGCGCACTCGGTTTTTGTCGCGTAGGTCGCGGACGGCGGGGGTTGCTCTTTATTTCGGTCCAGCAATTTCAAAACCTGATTGGCCCCGGCCGCCAGAAAAAACAGGCTGCCCACAAACGCCAGGACCTCCACGCCCGTGGGCGAGGTGATCGATGCGATCAGAGTTTCCATGCTGATGTAGGGGGTGGGTTTACTTCACCGGTGCAGGGGCTTACTTCGCTGGCGCCGGTACCGTCGCGCAAGGCGCGTCCGTTATCGGGGGGTACACCGTCGGCGTGGGGGCTTTCTGCGGGGAGGAACACGCCGCGAGGAATGTCACAGACAGTAGCAATCCGAGCAATAATTTCAGGGTTTTCATAGTGGGAACCGATTTTGGTTTTGGTGTTCAGGTTTCAGATTTAAGGTTTGACAATTACCGGCACAATTACCGGCGCCATTACGGGTGCCGTGGTGGTCCCGGTGTATTCGTTGACGAGTTTGGAGGCATCATTCAGCACGCCCGCCAACGCCTGGTGTTCGATCAGTTTGGACTTGATCATTCGATCGAGCGCCTGGCCCTCGGGCGTGGTCTGCAACACCAAGCGGCCCGCTTCGATGCCCGTGGTAAGTGCCACGGATAGCTTTTTATTTCGGATCGCAGCATACCCGGCGTAGAGGCCGGCCAGTACAATGCCGGCCAATCCGCCCCAGGGAATGCCGGTGGCGGAGGCGATGGCCGTAACACCCTGAATGCCCCCAGCGATCAATGGCTTCTCCACCAAATTGGTGACATAGGTTGCCGGCGCGTAATCGTAGGTGATCTGCGGTGTAGCCACCTGTCGGATCACGGGCGTTACCACCTCAGTAATGACTGCCGGGGTGATCGCGCCAGTGGTTGCGTTGGTGGCCGCGAGCATAGTCGAGACATTCGTCTGCATGACCTGGACGATATTGGTGGTCCAAACGATATTCGTCGCCACGATGCCACCCGGCACCGCAGTGACTTTCTGATCGTACATTTTGTCGAGCGTACCGCAGCCGCTAAACGCGGCCGCAACCGCAACAAGGAAGACGATAGAGATGATTTTTTTCATGGGTTTTTCGAGTTGGATTTCCTTCAGCCTTTAGCCTTCAGCCTTTAGCCTTTAAGACGCCGCCTCCCCGCCCTGGAACCGGCACGATCCAGGATGCCGGAAAGGAGCGGGCCGGGGAGACGGCGGGTCCGGTGCCTGCGAAGGAACGCCGGAAGAGTTGTTGAGCTGGGACTGGACCGCGGTTATTCACGGGCGCATTTATGCGCCTGGTTTAGCTGAAGTGCATTCCCACGGGGGGAGGAAAAGAAGGCTGAAGGCTGAAGGCTAAAGGCTGAAGGAAGAATGGCTTTTATTGTTGCGTGTTTCGCCCGCGAACCGACAATCGGAACCGAAATCACCGACGGGCTGCCTGGGTTGTACGAACCCATCCCTGCCGGTGGTCGTTTTAAAGTTCATTTTTAGCTGTAGAAACGCATCATGCGAAAATTAACGGTCCGAATGGATGCCGATCTGCGCCAGATCGCCGCCAGATGGGATTGGAGGGAGCGCTTGAAAATGGCCCGAATCTGGGAGCGTTGGTCAAAACAACTCATTTTGAGCGCCCGCCTTTTGCGCGCCGCTTCAGATGTCTCAGGGATGCCTCGACCAACTCCGAAATGCCTGACTTGGACGCATCGCCGGTTGAAGCCCCCTCCAACTGACAATTGACCGCATTAGCAGGAACGGTAAGTTTCTCGGCCTTTTCTTTTAAGGCCAGGCGCTGTGGAGGGTTGGCGCTGTAACCAGTCTGCGCAACAGATCTCGATTCTGCTGTCCGGCCATCTTGCGACTTCAGGATTTCCTCCCAATTGAGTGGAAGGATTGCAAACCCCTTTTCTTCGAAGTCGGCCACGAAGGATTTTATGCAGAACACCATTAAAGCCGACCTGTTGGTCCCTAGTCTCTCGGCAGCAGCATCAATCCTGGACAAAAACTCCCTCGGTATGCGCACCGGAATAACGCTGCTGTTGTCAGTTGCCATCGGCTGCATCGTATAGCGATCCCGGGATCAATGCAAAATATTTCTATTTTATATTTGACAGTGTATAGAGTTTTTATACACTGCGGCCATGAAAAGTCAGAAAATAACCTTTCCGATCCCGGTCCGGTTGGATGAAAAAACGAGGAATCGTTTGAAGAGTGCAGCCCAGCGCATGGGCGCCACCACCTCTGCTGTAATGAGGTTCGCGGTTATAAATCAACTGCGTCAGATCGAGACCGGCGTCGTTATTTTGGCGGATAACTAAAGGAGGCGGCATGAAAACCAAAACCAAACCCCTGGAATTTCGGATCAACACGGCGGTGGAGCTTAAGGGAGCGAAAGCGGCGTGCCGGGAGCTCGATCGGCAAATCAAGCAGGCCCAACAAATCGGCAGAGGACTGTTGCGTCTGGAGCGGCTCACCGAACGGGGAATGATCAGGCTACGGTGTACCGTTTCCACGGGATCCGGGAGGAATTTACCGAAGCTAAAAAGCGCACGAGGTCCTTCCGGCCGTGGTATTCGAACACTCCATGTGAATCCTGGGACGCCAAGACGAGCGGCAGCCCTGAAAAATCTCGAATCGTTGTCTGGTAAGCTGCCCGCGTCTCTGCTGCGGCCTGGTCGGTAGCCATCGCGCTTTTCTTCACAATGATGATGCCAAACTCAACGCCCTGCTCTCGAACCAACGCTCCATCAATTTGCATACAGCCGGACGATACCCCCGCGACCACCGCCAGCAAGACCTAAAAACCAACGAATATGAACCTCGTTACCTCGTCTCCTACGAAATGCCCGCAGTGCCGTGCCACCATGCGCAAATGGGCTTTGGAATCTCGCCGCGCCCTGGGAGCGCCGCTGGATCCCAATGTGATCCGGATGATGCGGGCCTGTTTGTCGATCGCGATCATCTGGCGCGACGGCCCCTGCATTCACACGGCGGATTTAACTCACTTTCCGACCGGCGCCCCGTTTGGAGCTTACCGGATAAGCGCGGAAGAGCCGGATCGGCCTCATATTCAGCCGGTCCGGACTTCCGAGAAATCCCCGTTTGTAATCCCGACGTTAGCCGGTTCGTAGGATCATGAACGCCAGCCAAATAGCATATCGAGCGCGCAAACGTCCCGGCCAGACGCGCCGGATCCTGGCGCTCCTGTTGGAGCGATCGCCCAACCTGGTCCCCATGCCGGAACTCGCCAAAACCGCAACCCCAACCGGCATCGGCGTGCCCGTCCATAGCCGGATTGACGACATCCGTCACGACCTGGGCTACGACGTGGAAAACGTGCAGAAAACCGTGGATGGTCAACGACACTCGTTTTACCGGCTGGCCAGCCGACTCCCGTGAACCTGATCCCCCTGAAACGTTGGTGCATGGAGTGTGCAGACCGCCTGCATGAGAAACCCATCACGGTTTATCGCCGCCTCGCGCGCAGCGGCTTTGCCGGACTGACACTCCACCGCAAAAACGCGCGGGTCGTGTTGGTCGAGTGCCGGGAACCATGGGTTTATGACGACACTATAGGAGTTAGGGATATGACTGAATTTGAAAACTTGCTGGGCTTCCTCAAAATGATGCGCGTTGAAAACCGTGACCGCGTCGCGATCGCGTTCATGGAGCGCCTTTCTTCCAGCCCCTCTGATCAAATAACCGCGTGTCTGCGAGACGAACTGAACAGGTTCGGGATCCAGGCGCGCAAACCCAAAAGGAAACATGACGGAAATTAAATTGCAGAAACTGGTGGACCAGGCGGTGGAGTTAGACTGTCAGGTCCAGAAGCAGATCGCGGACCTCAAATGGCTCAAAGAGCAACTCGCTTTCGAGGCCGACACGCGCGCAGACGAGCAGGTGAAAACGGACGGCGGCGGATGGTCGGTGGCGTTGGCCGGAACGAGCGGCCAGATCGCGCGCGTCACCCAGCCTGGCCCCAAGCTCAAGGCCACCATCAACGCGGAGAAAGGCGCCGGCTCCAAGCTGATCAAGTTGCTGGGCAAGTTCAAGGATCACCTCTTCACGCCGGTGCTGGTGTATGCCCCGGTGGAGAATTTCCGGGAGCGGGTGAAGGAGTTTTTTGCCCCCGCCACGGCCAAGGCAATTATCACGGCCTGTGAGTCGGCTAGCGCGGTGCAGGTCGCGTTCGAGACGAAGGAGATCGCCTAGCCCACAGCCTGGCGCCGGGTCGGGGGACCCGGCCTACAACTAATGAAAATGAGGATCCTGCTTCTGATGTCTTGCCTGTCTGCCGCGCAGGTAATAGCTGCCCCCTCCTTGCTCGCAAAAATTGCCAGCGTTGAAAGCGCGAACCAGCCGGCAGCAATTGGCGACGGCGGCAGAGCGCGCGGACTGTATCAGATGCACCTCGGCGCGGTGCTGGATTGCGGCGGCACCCGGCAGGATTGGCTGACTCTGACCAACCCAGCCACGGCCAGCCGGTTTGCTGGCATGTATGTCAGAAAACTTTCGGCGCAGCTTCCTCCAAATCACCGAACCGACGCGGACATTTACGCCGCCTGGAATCTTGGCGTGGCGGGCTACGCGCGCCGCAGCTACAAAATTGGAGCCTGCCCGACCATAACCCGGCGGACGGTGGCAAAGGTAAAATGAGCTTCCAACCTGATCTTCCGGGCATACCCGTCAACGCCGGTCCCATGGCGCCGATCAGCGCGATCATGTACTTCAACAGTTGCAACGAGGATTACGTTCTGTCGGCCATCGATACGGGGGTGTTCTCGTTTGCGTGGGATATTCGCGGCCTGGATGCCGTCCGGCGCGAGATCCGGGGCTGGCGCGAGAGTTGGCGGGAGTGGGTCGCCAACGGGCGGGGCCACCCCGCTGGATCGGTGACCCTGCCCGATCATTTGGCGGTGATCGAGTCATTGTTCCCCCACTCGCGTCCAGAGATGCGCGGCACCGAGCTACAGCGGATGTTCTGCTGCGGCCACAGTCACATCATTAATCTGATCAAGGATGGGCTGCTTACGGCCACCACGGAGATCAAGACGGGGCCGAATGGCAGCCCAAAGATCACGCGTGCCAGCATTATTCAATTACTCCTGGATAGGAGGGTGCTGTGAATTGTTTGGCCACCCTAAGCCGACAAGATGTCGGCGCTCCCAGTTTCCCGACCGGCGCCGCGGATGCGGATGCCGGGCTTAGCGCGGGGAAAAGCCCGGCCGCGTCGTTTCTTCAGCGCGACCGGGCACCTCTTTACCGCTGCGTCGATTGCGGCCGATCCGGGTTCACCGGCATCAAAGGCCACAACTGCGGCGGAATCCTCAACACAAAGAACCTCAACATGGAACAAATTCTAACCCCAGCCGTCATTCCTGCCAACCTGCCCACATCCAATCCAGAGCCCACCGACCTGGACCGCATCGCCACCGCGGTCCGCAAAGCGTACCCGCTTTGCAAACAGGCCTGGCAGGATTTCAACCAGTACCGGTTTGGGATCGGGCTGTGTTTGATCCGGGCCAGGGAGTTGCTGGATGCGCGGGGCGGAAACCACAATCCATCGGGGAAAAACCAACACGGGGAGGTCAAACTGGCCACAGTGGCCAGTTTGACCTTAATTGACAACACCAGACCCTCTTTTACTGCCGATAAAACCGGCCTCATCTCATGGATGCGCAAGGAGTTAAATGATATTCCGCTTCGTACATTGCTCCGCTATCGGCAATGGACCGAGACGAAAGCGCTGCCAATCATCGAGCGTGAGCGCCAGCAGCTCCAATTGCCGATCGGCGACATGCAGCAGATCGAGTTTTTCGCGTTGCCGGAAGAGCAGCGCGGCGCCATCGGCATACTGCTCAAACAGGCAGTATCCGCCAAGGATCTGACGCAGACGCTCCGGGCCATGGACGAAGCGCCCGGCGATCCGGATGCCTGGGGGCCGCAAGGCGGTGCGCGCCATGCCAAACCGCGCCGGAATAACAAGGCCATCTCCGAGGCGGATTGGGAGTCCAATGCCGCCGCATGGGTCAAAAGGATCGATGTTATTCTGACATGGGTGGAGGGCGGGGCTTGGAAGGATCCCAAAGGGAAAATGCCAGACGTTCACTTCTGGGACACGCTGCCCGCCGATAAACTGGAGTCGCTCAAGTTGCGGTTCCACGACTTGCACCAGGCGATGATCGATAGCCAAAACCATCGCGCCGTCCTGGACCGGAAACATCCCAAACAGACTGCCTGACCTATGGATACCCCCAACCTGTGGAATTATCCGGCGGCGACGCAAGATCGCGTCAGATTGCTTTCTGCGTGCATAGAGAAGATTGAATCGGGGGTACCTCCCAAAGAGCTGGAGTCGAGATCGGGTCTGTCCCACAAAAGTCTCTATCGTCTGGCCGCCGCGTGGAAAAAATCCGAACATGACTGTCGCGTACTGGTGGACAAGCGGTACTACAAAGAGCTGCAGCGGGTGGACGAATCCAAGGCCGATCTGCCGGCTGATTTTCTGACCTGGGTGGCCGGGCGGATGCTGGGCAACCAGCGCAAATCGAGGCCAGCCTGGCGCGGCGTCATAACCCAGTGGAAACGCTGGCTGAACGGCGAACAGGCGAGCCGCATTCCCGGCTACGAAACATGCCCGCCCTGCGGTCCGAGTGGCAAGCACCCTCTCGGATGGTCCTACACCAACCTGATGCGCGCGGCCCAGCCGCCCAAGGCCGAGCTGGTGCTCGCCCGGGTGGGCACGGCCGCCGCGCGCGAGTTTCTCCCGTGCGTCCACGGCACGCGCGCGGGCGCCCGCTGGATGGAATGGGTGTTTTTTGACGACGTTTGGCTGGACCGCAAGTGCATCGTTTCCGGTTATCCCCAGCCGGCGCGCATTCTCCAGCTCGGTGGCCTGGATTACTCGGCCGGCTACTATCTGAAGTTCGGCCAGCGGCCGGAGTTGCCCAATGACGACGGCACGCGCGACCGGCTCAAAAAACGAGATTTCCTGTTTTTGGTGGCGGCTCTGCTCGATGAATACGGCTTCCCCGAGCAATATAAAATGCACCTAGTGCTCGAACGTGGTACGGCCACGCTCTCACGCGCGGAGGCGCAGGTATTGTTCGACGCCAGCGATGGCCGAATTCTCTGCGGCTACACCGGCATGGATGGGCAATTCCTGCTCGCGTGGGAGGAAGGCAAAACCGGTAATTTCCGGGGCAAGTCCCCATTGGAATCTTGGCACGCGTTGCTCCACAACGAATCGGCATCCGTTGGTGGCCAGGTCGGCAAGGATCGAAACCATTGCCCGCAAATCAGCTCGGGCATGGAGCGCGAGGCCGTAAGCCTATACCGCGCTGGACTGGTCATGACCGAGGAGCAACGCGTGCTACTCCGTTCCCCGTACCCAACCGCGATCCAAGCCTACGCGCAAACGATGGACATCGTAGCGCGCATTAACGCTCGCGAGGAACATGAGTGCGAAGGTTTCGACCGCCTGGCCGTGTGGAAACTGCCGGGCGTGCCGATGCTCTGGCAGCCAGCGAGCACGCTGGATCCGGCCCTGGCTGATAAAGTGGAATGGTCAACGCGCGTGGAGTCGCCGGCGGAGCGCAAAGCCAAGTTATCGGCGGGGGTGCGCATGCTGCGGTTGCCGGCAGGTATCTGGCCGAGGTTCTACGAGGATGGCCACGAGGTTTGCACCGTGAACCAGCGCGGTGAGATCGAGGTGCGCGCCGGTGGTAATAAGTTATTTTTTGGACCGCAATCGCCGGAGTATGCTTTGCCCACGGGTGCCGAGGTGCTCGCCTACTTTTTCCCGCACGACCCGCAAGTCGCGCATATCACATTCAAGGGTCGCTACGTGGCCGCCTGGCCGCGCCTCCAGGTCCGCCGCGGCGAACGCGATGCGCTCAGCTCCGCCATCAAGCGCAACCAGACATTTCTCAATGAGACCACCGCGCGCGTATCGCACAAAATGCAGGAGCGCCTGGAGCAAGAGCAGCGGCGCACGGACGGCAATGCCCAGCTCGTAGCCGAAGCCTTCGGCGCGCGCCCCGGCGACGCCACCGTGACGTCCGGTGCAAGCGCCCTGCAATCCATCAGCGAGCGGATTGCAAACAACACCCAGGACCGGCGCGCGTCTGATAAAAACAATTCAAGCCTCCAGGCCATGGCCGAAGCCGCCCTGGATGCCGAGTCCAACCTGTAAATAAAAGGAGCGCTATGGAAACAGTTGATCGAATCAAACCTTTCAAAGAAGAATTGCGGCTCGCCTTGGAAGCGTACCGCACGCGTCATGAACTGACGCTGACCGAGCTGGCCCGCGAACTGGCCACCAACACCACCCAGATTAGCAAGTACCTGAATCGGAAACCGGAGGGCGACATCCCTCGCATTGAAAGTCTGATCGAGGACGTACTCAAGAATGAAAACCGGCGCAAAGAAAGCCGCGACCGGCTTTTCTCAACCTCAATCAGCCAGGCTTTGGCCGGCACCTGCGAAACGATCCGGGAGACGAACGATATGGGGCTGATATTTGGACCGGCCGGCCTCGGTAAAAGTTGCGCCATTGAACTCTACGCGGCCGCCAACCCCACCGCGATCCCGATCGTAGCCACCGCCTGGCGATGCACTGGCAACGCCATCGAGTCCCTGATCTGCTCGGCGGTGTCCATGCGTGGCTGGGCGGGTAATACTAATCGCGGGGAATATCTCTCGCGCAAGCTGGCTGGTTCCAACCGCATAATTTTGGTGGATAATGCCCACAAGTTGCGCTTGTCCGCGCTATCGTGGTTATTCGATTTCCACGATGCCACGGAGTGCCCGGTCGCGCTGATCGGCAACCCCAGCGTGCTCGACGTCATCCGGATGAATGATCAATGGTTCTCGCGCATTGGGATCAAGCGCGAACTCCGCGTGAACCCGAAGCAGGTACGCGCCGTCTCGGATCAAATAGTCACCCAGTTGATCCCGGATGCCCCCGAGGATCTCCGGGAACTGTGCGTCCAGGTAGGAGAGCACCAAGGCTATTTCCGGGCCGTGCGCAAGCAGTTGCTCACGGCGCGCAAGATCCGCGAGAACTCGAGGGAAACCCCGTCCTGGGCAGATGCGTTCAAATCTGCCCACACCCAACTCATCCGCGACTATGCCGTCGCCTGAAAGGATAATTATGATCGTTTTTTACGCCATTCTGGCCGTCTGGGTTTTGGTAGCAGCACTTTTTGTTGCTTCACTGGCCTGGGCAGCTCGCGGTGAGGCGGACGTGAACGGGGATCCCGAACGGGATTCCGGGGAGGAAATATGACCACCGAACAGGCTAACGAAATGCTACAGATCCTCAAAAACATCGACGGACACCTATGGATCATGTGGCTAATGCTTTGCTGGCTCGTCGGTAATGGCGTGGTCGATACGTTTCGCCGGAAATGACTTTGTCGGGATTCCTGGTCGTTTTACGGCACGGGAAAACCGTCGCAACGGTAACAAAAAACAACAAAAATCCATGAAGGTTCAAATGAAAAATAAACTCAAGATAATCATCGCCACGCTGGCCCTCGCGCTGGCCTGGCTCGCGCCTGCGGCACTGGCGTATCATCAGCACAATGATAATTGTATCACTAACCAATGGACGCCAACATGGTCGAAGCACACGGTAGACTCTGACTTCGGCTACTTGGTGGTTTCAGATTATTCTTGGACGCAGACCCTAGGATCCGGCGGCGTAAAACAGAGGTGGGATCGGGAATACAACGTGGACGGCGTGCTGGTCCAAGAATATTGGCATTTCGGCGAGGATGCGTTTCTAGACATCCTTGTGGTGATCCAAAATTATTCTTGCGTGTGGCAGAATTATTGGGGTTACGACGAAAGCGAGAGCTCAGCTAGCCAAATGGCAATAAGGCACAGTGGTAATCCGGCCTGCACAAACCTTTATGTGTACGTTACGGGTATGGCTTGGTGCAGGAGTATCGGTAACGTGTGGCAGTACGACACCAACATCAATATGGCCGCCCGCATTATGAAAACGGGGGTAACGAAGAATTGGGGGCTCCCGCTCCAGCTTACGTCATTTGAGGGACCTCAAGCCGCTAAGTGGGCATTTCGCTGGTAAAGCGCAGTATTACGGTGGACACTCAACGGCATGGCGCTCAAAACGCCATGCCAAATTAAAATATGAAAAAAACAATTCTGATAATTTGTGGCGGGTTGCTGGCGATGCTGATCATGTTGATGTTTAAAAGAAATGTTGAGCCAGCAAAGGCGGCGGAGCATGATTCCGTGCTTGAAACCAACAAAGGGACCATCGGCCATGCTGGTGCGAAAACCATTTCCAATGCACAAAACCTGAAAAGGTACACCGCGCAATCTACACCAGAGCAAATATACGGCCCGAAACGGCTGCCCGATGGACTTGTGGAGATCAACCGGTGCCAATCTGCGGAGGGGATATTGGGGTCTAAGTTCATCAAAACACCGCAAGGCCAAAAGCTCACGCTCCTACTGCTGGAGAACGGGTATGACGTCGAGTATATATGGCCAGTGTTCATGGCATTGGAACGTAGGGACAATCACGGACCAAACACGTTCCCGCAGACACCAGAACAGGTCATTGAGGGACAAATAAGAGGAGAGCGACGGGTCAGAAGAATTATTGAAACCGTTGGCGGGATGCCTGGAATCAGACCCGACGTAGCCGAACAAATCATAGCATTGAAAATAACCAGCGGCTTCGGCTGGCCATCAACGGACCCAAGCAAGATCGGAAGATGGACTCCACCGGCAATATTGCTCACAAAACAGGACTTGATAAACTATATCTATGCCAACCCGGCCAGGGAGGATATTGGCATTTCAACCGAGAATCCCATACCACGGGCAAAATGATCGGCCGATATTAAACGCTGTCCAGGAACCGGAAGGCTGATCAACCCTTCATCCCCCCAATACAATATGAACATAATTCCGAGGCTTCCACGTTCGGTGATGCGCCGGAGCCACCGTGTTCACCACCACCGCCGCAACGAAGAATGGCTTGATCCCAAAGAGAAGAAAGAAGCCATGTCGCGCTCAGCCTTGCTGTGCTGCTTGGTGGCGGTTGTCATTATCCTGGCCGGGCTGTTGTTTTCCGCCTTTCATGACCGCCCTTCAGGTTTGGGAATGGACAATCTCATTCCCCCCGTGCCCCCACGCCTGTAAAAGGCGTGGGGCGTCCCTAATGAACGACCAAGTTCAGCCACGCCGGACCCAAAACGTATGAAAACCAAAAACCTCAATGGTCTGGGAGAGTCGCGGGAAGTTGCCGAACGATAAGCTCAGCTAAGTGCTGGGCCAACAGATGATGAAAAACACGAAACAGAAACCGCCCAGCACTTTAGCTGGAGCGACGGGTTCGGAATTCGCCCTCCCGACGGTAGCAGGCCGCAGGATACGCGGCTCAAACTATGACTTTGAGCGGTCGTGTCTCGTCCACATCGAACGCCTGCAACACGGCTTAGGTGACTATGACTCGGCGATGCTCGACACATTCTGTGAAGCCGTGCGCCTCGTGCGCGAATACAACGACGCGATGGCGATGCCGAACAGCCAAGCTCAGCCATGACGGGCCAACCGACATTTGATTGCAACTGCGACGTTCACCCGTCATTGGCTGGAGCGCCTGGTTCGGTGTGCTGTCGGACGTGCGATCAATGGGACACGGATGATATGAACCAAGACTGCGCTGGGAACGCACTACCAGACCCACCGATAGGCTACTGTGCGTACGTCGAACACTGCACGCGGCCGAATTTCGGGAACGGATGCGACGAGTGGAGACCAACACCGAACGATAAGCTCAGCCATGACGAGCCAACCGACATTTGATTGCAACTGCGACGTTCACCCGTCATTGGCTGGAGCGCCTTGTTCGGATTTCCGGTGCCCCGTCTGCCGACATCCAGCATCCTTCATACGGACTCGCCATTTCATGCACGGAACGGAGGATGTGTGGACATGCACAAACCTGATATGCGAAAACCACATGCTCTATTTCGGTGAATATCATCCGAACGAAAAAGCTCAGCCATGACTGACCACCCCAAAACTCTAAATTTGTCCGCCGCCCCCGCTGGTCAGTCATTGGCTGGAGCGCCTGGTTCGGCAAAAAAATACCGCTGGGCAGCGAAAAACCTGGAGCGCTGGGCGGCGGAGGAAACTGATGCGGAATGGCGGCTGATTTGGCGGAGGGCGGCGAATATAGCCCGCGCAAAATCACAATTGCCGAACGCTGCGGATCAGACACCGCCGACCAAAGGCCATGAATAATCCCAAACCCGAAGCGAAAAACCAGAGGCGCAATCGGCGGTTGTCTGCATCCGCTGGTTCTGGCGACCCGGTGTGGATCATTTGCAAGCCGGTAGCGGATGCTCTGGCCCATGCGGCGGTGGAGGGCCACAAGCTCGCATTGCTGACTAATTTCGCGCGCGGTGGCGACATCGTCGCGATGGCCGCCGATGTGTTGGGAAAGATCAACCAAATTGTAAGCCAGAACGAAAAGCTCAGCCACGGGCTGGGCACCAAAACCCATGAATGATATCACCAAACCCACCGCGCCCAGCCCGTTGGCTGGAGCGCCTGGTTCTGCCGGGGACGCGCTGCCGTGCGGTTGTCGAGACGCGATGATAAGGACACACCGTGAATTTGAGTCCATGGGAGACGAGGACTGGCCGGACATCTACGCCGGCTTCACCTGCCGCTGCGGGAAATCGTTCTATGCGGAACCGAAACGGCAGAACACCAGAATATAACACCCCGCATGCACCGCGCCGCCTCCTTTACCTACCGCAAAAATCGCCGCTATAGAATCTTGCGAAAGATGAGCTTGATGCGCGCCGCCAAGGAGCGGAAACGGTTGGAATTCCCAGTGGAACGTGAGCCCGTAATGATTAGACATTTCCCGCTCCAATTAGGCGTGCGCGATAAACGCACCGGAGAGGTTGCGTGGACCGATTTACGATCAATCCGAGATGCAACCAGGCGTCTCGCCATCGTGCTGAAATATTACACCTAAACGTTTATGACTCCCAAACAAACAGGCTGGTATTGGCGCGAGTGGGCCGCCGTTCGACGGGCGAATCCGGATGCGGATCGACACGAGTTCCATCGCCAGGCACTCGATGGCAAGGATAAGTCCAGCAAGCTTTTCACGAACAAGGATTTTGACGCGATAATGGCTGAGTTTTGGAAGGTGACACATCCGGACAGCGTCGAAAGGCAGATGCGGCAGCAGGATCAGACGCGCGTGCGGGCGATGTACACGGTGCGTTCGTTCCCGGCGATCTACATGGCCCGGGTTTGCATGGATAAGTATGGGACGCGGGATCTGGAGCATTTGAATTTGGAGCAGATTTGCCAACTCGCGATGACGCTTAATAGGCGGCGCGAGGGGATTGACGATCGGGAGATCAGGCAGGCCGAGGCGGCGGAGGGGATTGACTCGGATGCTCCGAACTTGGCCGCCGAGCCGGAGTTGGTCGGGGTGGATTGCCCGTTTTGACGCATGAAACTGGTCAAGGCGCAACACCTGGCGGAGACGATCGTGGAGCGGCTGCGGCCGCGCTGCACGCGCCTTGAAATCGTCGGCTCCATCCGGCGCGGGCTGCCCGATCCGGGGGACGTTGACCTGGTCATTTTGACGGACGATCGTGAGGCGGTGAAACGTCGCTGCGCGGAGCGGTGCCAGTCGGTGACAAATGGTGACATCAATTGCATCTTTCGCCTGCCGGGTGGGTTTCAACTCGACATCTTTTTCGCGCGGGGGCCGGTCAACGATCTGTTCAATCCGCAACCCGGCAACCTGGCTTCGTTGATGGTCCTGCGGACCGGGAGCAGGGAGCATAACATTTTTCTGATTGAGCGAGCTAAGTTGTTTGGTCTCCGCTGGGACACGTATCGCGGGGTGCTGGATCCGGATGGATATGTGATCAGCGGGGATGACGAGACTAGCATTTATAACCGGCTCGATCTGCCGTTCATCGAGCCCAGGCTGCGGGAGGGGGATTATATGTCCGCGCATTTTGGTTCAGCCGCCGGCAAGCGCCCCACGCCTCCCGTCGCCCGTGTCGAGTCCCCGGCCACCCCAGCCTCTCCTACGCCTGCGGCGATCGCGGCACTGGCGGAGCTGCATGCATTGGGAGAATCGCTTAAAGGACAGTCGTGAAACTGTGCCCCTGCAACTCGGTTTTTCTGCCTCTGCAAAGCCCGTTCAATTTCTTGAAACCCGTCAAAAATAGTTCTCAACCCTTTGCAAAACAGCCCCTTTCAGCCGATTCATTCTCAAACCTCCCCAAAAATCAGCCTCCGTTTGTAACCTCCTGACCTGCAAGATATTTCCCGCTCTTTCCCGCTATTTCCCGATTCTCCACCCCACTGCCCCGAAGCTGAATGCTGCACCAAATGGACGTCAACCCCAACGGGGTTGTGGGGGGTGGCGTCCTGGCCGGGCCGCAACCCCGCTGGGGTTGTGCCTTCATCGGCGGTCTTCCCAGGGTAGGCGCGGCGCGCCAACCCTGGGCTATGGGACGGAATCCCTTTGGGATTCGCAGATTCCCGCTCCCAAGTTGTGGGTAATGGAAACCGCCCCTGCGGCGCTTTTCGCCTCACACTCACTCCGAAAGATTCTTTCACTTTCCCTGAAAGATTCCGGTGGTGGTTACGAATATGTCCCCGTGCAGACAAACGCTCACAAAACAAAACGAATCGCAGCCACCATTATGAAAACCTCGCTCCTCACCACCCTCGCTTCGGCCGCGCTCCTCGCCGTCGCCGTCAACACCCACGCCCAAAGGTGGGAAACCATTCTCGACCTCGATGGCCAGTCGTCACGGGCCATCATTGTCGATCCGTTCTCATCCATCGGCACGTGGCCCAACTTACTCGTGACCGGCGCCATCCCCGGCCTCAACGATCTTAGCGGAACGCCCTATAAAGTCTTCCGCCTCTCGCAGTCCGATGTTCCCACTCCCGAGACACCTGTCCTCGGAGCTCTCCACGCCAGCGGGGCCACCGTCTATTCCATGGTCTCCGATCCGCTGGGGAACCTTTACTGGGCCGGCGGTTTGAACACCTCCACCGGTCTCGTGTGGATCGTGCGTCTCAGCGGCGACGGCGGTGGCAACTGGCAGGAAGTGCAGCGGTGGAAGCTGGCAGGGGGAGGGTTCGCCGAAGCCCGGGGTGTTACTGTGGATGACGCTGGGCGCGTGGTCGTCTGCGGTATGGCCATTGATGCAACCGGAGTCAGTCACTGGATCACCCAGATAAGCGAGAATCAGGGCGGCGCTTGGGTAACGAAGGATCTTTTCAAGGGCAGCGGGGTGGCGTCTTTCGTGACCGGCTACAACATCGTGGAGGGGCTGGGAACGACCTTTGTGCCGGGTCCGAACGGTGGTCTGTTCACGGTGGGCACGCGTGGCTCGAAATCCTACGGGGCTTGGACGGTCCTCCGGAGCCGGGACGGTGGCGACAACTGGCAAGTCGTGGATTCGTGGGTGCCCAAAAACATCGGCTCCACCCGCGCCCGCAAAGTGACCACCGACGGCGTGCGAATCTTTGTCCTGGGCGACAGCGGGGGCCGCACCGAGAGGGATCCGTCGCCTTGGGTAGTGCGCGCAAGCGCGAACGGAGGCGACACTTGGCAAACCATTTTCGGTCCGTGGTCTTATGGGCCCGGCGTGTATCCGCTCGACTTCACAATCGATGCAGCGGGCGACATTTGGATCGCGGGTGTGGTTCACAAGACATATGGGAACAACAAGAACAGCACCTTTACCACCATTGCGACCGTAGTGCGTTTGCACGAGACGCAGCCGGGGTCATGGACTCCGACGGAATACCCCATCAGCCCCGAGGCCCAAGGGGTCAATCGGGCCGAGGCGAGCGCCATCACCGCCGACCCTCTCGGTCACGTCTATGTCAGCGGGAGTTTCAAGGCGAACGATGCCTCACCCTGGCAGTGGTTTGTCCAGCGGATGGTGCCCTAAAGCGCCAACCCATCCCTCCCCACCAACTCAAACCGAAAATGACGACATGAACTCAAGCATCCACATTCTCCCTGTTCCCGCAGTGTCCACGGCCATCTGTCTCTTCCTAGTGGGCACGGCCGTCCTCAACTCGGCGCGAGCTGAAGAGCCCTACGTGCTCTGGGCGACGACCGCCGCGGCATTGGGCTCGCCAAGCCAACTTGCACTTACGCCAGCGGGTGAGGTTCTCATGCTCTCATATTCATATCCCGCCTATCTAAATACTTTGATAAAGTTCGATCGGGTGGGGAACATGGTTTCGAGCAACGTAGTTACCTCGCTGCCCGGCCAAATGACTTCTGCTGGCGGAATTGCGGTGGACGCCATAGGCGCCACCTACCTGGTCGGGCGGGGCGGGCCGAACGGAGGCAAAGCGTTCTCCGTCGTCAAACTGAATGCAGCCGGCGAACTGGCTTGGGTGAGCCGTGAAAGCAACCCGCTGTCAGGCGCGCCCAATTATGCAAATGCGCTTGCGCCTGATGCTCAGGGCAACTTGGTGGTGGGCGGTATTTCCCAAGGCCCCATCACGCTCGGGCCGTTCCAGTTTGGTGAGGGCAGCGGTCCTGTCCTGTGCAAATACGGTCCCGCCGGCCAACTCTTGTGGGCCAAGCGTATCGACCACCAAAATACCGCACAGTTTAAGACGGAATACCTCTATGACCTTGCAGTGGACTCTTCCGGGAACATCCTCATCTCCGGCTACTTTTCCACCGGAACGGCGGACTTCGGGGGAACGACAGTGTTTCCCGGTGGCGCGAACCCCGACAGCAGCGGTGACGGCTTCATTGCGAAATATGACCCCAACGGGAGTCTCCTATGGGTCCGATTGGCCGAGTTGCAGGGCACCAAGGGGGTGTCCATCGCGGTGGACCGGCAGGGCAACACCTACTTCATGGAAAGCCCCGATCGGTTTGGGAAACTCAACCCGAACGGCGAACTGCTCTGGGCAAAGCAGTTTTCCGGTTCGTGGCTGAGCCAGAGGCAAGGCATCGCGCTGGATGCGGCGGATGAACCGGTGTTTACCGGGGAAATCGACGGAACCGTGCAGTTCGATGACATCGTTCTGCACTCGCAGACCAGACCTTTGCGGACTTCTTCGTCGCCAAGGCAGATGGGGACGGCAACATCCAGTGGGCGATGCGGGGCGGTGGTCCCGAGTTTGACCGCGGTGACCAGGTTATCTGCGACAAGTTGGGAAACATTTTCCTCGGTGCGGAAATCCGGAAGAATGTCGGGAGTTTCGATGGCATTACGCTGACTCCCGCAAACGGTGGAACGGGCTTCACCACAATCATGCTCGCCAAGATTTCGCCGATGCCGTGGATGACCATTGGCAAGTCCACAGGATCAGTCACGGTAAACTGGCCTGCCAAGGCGACGAACTATGTGCTGGAAGCATCATCGCTGCTGGCTGGCGGTGGATGGACCTCAGTGGAAGGTACCCCTGTAGTCTCCGGCCGGGCGAAACGCCTGACTCTCAGCATCAACGCCGACGCAAAGTTCTTTCGCCTGCGCAAGCAGTGAGTGGAACGTCTTGCAGACAGTCTCGGAGGGACGAGTTAAGCCGGAGCCGGTGGCGCGCCGGCCGCCGCCGTGGTGCGGGAGCGGACGGCGACGTTGCGGCGGTACCGCTGGAGTTCCTATCGAGCGTATATTGGGCTGGCCCAAGTGCCCGGGTGGTTGGAGTGCCGGTCGGTGTTGAAGTTGGGCGGGGGTGGTCAGGGAGCGGAACGGCAGCGTTACGGAAAGGGTCAGTCCCGGCATTCGGGTAAATGCATCATTACCAGCGGGCTGCCGCGAGGCGCACAAAGAATCATTCCGCCACCCCGTTCAGCAATTGTTGCTGCTTTCGCTTCAGTTTGGCGTCTTGGACGGTCTTCACCTTTCGCACT
>Ga0209429_10000259_pt1 | contig 37152 bp, 18 predicted proteins | sample BarGraNGADG00212_3_FD_184493 | JGI IMG/M metagenome (GOLD analysis project Ga0209429, IMG submission 184493) | Arctic peat soil microbial communities from Barrow, Alaska - Barrow Graham LP Ref core NGADG0004-212 (SPAdes) (version 2) | ecosystem: Environmental > Terrestrial > Soil > Wetlands >... | reverse complement strand
TACACCGAAAAAGATTGGGTGTTGCCGTCGAGGATGGATTGGATCAGGTCCTGTTCAGTGAGGTTTTCCATGGTACTTTAGACGCGCGCACAAGAGAACGGTTACAGCAGCAAAAATAATTCCCTACGAATGTAACCATTTTACAAGACCTGCGTCCAACTCCACAAAGGACAAAAATCATTAACCCCTAAAAATTATACAGTATGTTGGATTTTATCACGTTCCCGTTGATTACGGGCATTGTTACATTGGGCATTTACAAATTGTTCGAACTATTCGCCCGTCGCAAAGAACGGATGGCACTCATCGAAAAACTTGGAGAAAAAATTGATACCTCCATGTTCGAAAACAAGTTCTCGTTTCCGAAATTCAAAACAGGTGGTTCCATGTTCGGAACGCTGAAAGTGGGTTGTCTGTTGCTGGGTGTTGGTTTGGGTTTGTTGATTGGCTTCTTCGTCTGCCAATATTATTTGGTCAATGTTGGAAATTCGGACTTCTACAACTCCACCTGGGAAATCGGCAAGGTGGTTTACGGCGCCTGCACTTTGTTGTTTGGAGGACTAGGATTGGTCGTTGCGTTCATGATTGAGCTGAAGCACGCGCCGAAGGAATAGATTGTACGCCGAATAAAAAGGAACGTTTTAAGTAGCGAGCGCAGAGGCGAAGCTTGCTTCGACTATGCCGAGTCACGAAAAACGACTGTTTAGAATAAACGAACGTTTTAAGTAGCGAGCGCAGAGGCGAAGCTTGCTTCGACTATGCCGAGTCACGAAAAACGACTGTTTAGAATAAACGAAGGATTATCTGACTCGAATGGGGTCGGGTAATCCTTCAAGTTTTGTCTGGAGAGTTTAACCGGCAAGGAGCAGTCATTGGGAATGAATAATATCCTAACTAGCTGGCTTGTATGGTATTGTAAAATAAAAGGCAGAACCTATACCCACTTCGGATTCCACCCAGATATTACCACCCAAAAGTTCTACAAATCCTTTGGCAATAGAAAGTCCCAATCCTGTTCCACTTAAGCTTAAAAATTGATTATTATTGGCTTTTCTGAAATGATCAAAGATTTTATCCTGCATTTCAGGTTGTACACCAATTCCAGTGTCTTTCACAAAGAATTCAAGCACCTTGTTTTTTAAGTGATATCCAATATTGACAGTCCCGTTTTTAGTGAATTTCAAGGCATTCTCCATTAAATTATTCAAAATATGTGACAATTTAATACCGTCTGTATAGATGAAGGATTGTACGTTGTTCAGTGTTTTTTCAATGGTCAACATGCATTTTTTTTGCTGGAACCGATCATTAAACAGGTTGAACATTTCATTCATGATATCATTCAAACTGGTTAGTTGAACATCAAATTTTTCCTGATGTGTTTCGATGGATGAAATGGTAATGATATCGTTAATAATGGAAAGTAATTGATCGATATTGCTTTGTATAATACCTGCATAGTTGTTCAAGTCTTCATGTGAGAGATCGGGGCTGTTCAGAATCTTGGAAAAACCACAGATGGCGTTCATCGGTGTTCGGATTTCATGAGATATATTTTGTAGAAATGACGTTTTTAAACGATCACTTAATTCGGCGTTTTCTTTGGCTTTGATCAATTCTTCCTCCATCATTTTGCGTTTGGTCACATCACGCAAGATACCTTCATGAAAAGTCGTATTTCCCTGGTCATCTTTTTCATAGCTGCCATTGTCTTCCACCCAGATCTCAGAACCATCTTTTCGGCGCATGCGATAAACTTCAGGTATATCCTGATCAACTTCAAGAAGCAGACTGTCTCGTTCTTCGGGTGCAAAATATAGGTCTTTTCTGATATCAACCTCCAACATCTCTTGTTTACTCGAATAACCGAACATCTTTACCATAGCCGGATTGATGTCCACAAATGTTCCCTCATGGGTACTTCGGTATACGCCGTCAATGACACGATCGAACAAGGAATGAAAATGTGCTTCGCTTTGTTGCAATGCATCGACAGCCAGTTTGTGTTCCTTACGAAGGCGTAATGAAGTAATACCGAATGCCAAATCGCCTGATAGCTCTTCAAGAAGCTTTACCTCGCCCGGGGAAATAGCATCGATTTCTGAAGAATAAATCACTAAAACACCGAATACGTTTCCGATATCATCCTTCAGCGGCAGTGCGATTCCAGATTTATATCCACGTTTTTGTACGCTCTTACGCCACAGGGATATCTCATGTTCAGCTTCGAAGTCCTTAACGGTTATGATTTGACCGCTTCTGATCGACTCGCTACCTGGCCCACGACCGTGCTCCGACTTGTCAGACCAACTAAGTTTTGAATTTGCAATATATGCACTGTCGAACCCGGCCCATGCGATTGGACGAATGGTTTTGTCTTCATCGTGTTCGACATATCCAACCCAAACCATACGGTAACCGGCCTTGTCGAAGATGATCTTACAGACTTCGTTGACCAAGGTCTGTTCATCTTCAGCACGAATCAGCACCTGATTGCAACTGCTGATTGCCATCAATTCACGATTCAGATGGTTCAATGCATCATCTAGCATTCTGCGTTCCTCCATTTCCTTTAGAAGGCTCAAATTTGCTTGCTGAAGTTGTTCGGTACGTTTCTCAATCCGAAACTCCAGAGAAATATTCGTGTTTTCAAGATTATTCTTCTGAAGTCGGTTTTCCAACGTCAGTGCCAGGAAATTCGCCAGATTATGGATAAAGGGCTTATACAATTCAAACAATCCGGATTGATCGATTTCTATAACAAAATTACCAAAACGATATTCTGAAGTTTCGAGTGAAAGGGTGTAAATGGATGGCTTATGGACATACTGACATTCAATATCTTTGGAAATGGTGGAGAATTCGTCATTGATTCCTTTCTGATTCGGACAATTGGCACAAGGTTCATCCAGAAAGTCCCCTTCATTCGAAAAGAAATCCCCCAAACAAACGCGGCAGGAACGTACACCGGGAATTGACAACAACAAAGGTGCGTAAAACGAGGCTATGTTCTTTTTATTCGGCAAGACAAACAAAAGATTTTGTGCCGCCAGCAATTGACCTAAAATGACACCATTGGCACCATTCAACGGAGACTGCTCGTTTTCGAACTTCTTCTCATCATCAATCATGGAAACCATTTATTTTGACTTGGGCAAAGGCTGTTAATTATTTGGTTTGATAAAATATGGATTTTGGACCACTTGCCCGTCTGCAAAAATATAAGGATGAACTTGCAACACTTTAAGCAATGTCGCTCCGTCAAATAGTCTGGCATCGTACTGGCACATACCGGAATGAGGAAATTCTTCATTTACAGCATTCAGCAAGGATTCATATTCTAACATACGATCGGAGCCCGGAATCCCCTTAAGCGCCCAGGACATTTCTCCACTGGCTCTTGATCCGCTAAAACCAGCCTCTTTGGCAATTTTATAGCGTTTCCTAGACCTTGCAATCATGTTTTCGGGTTCAAAGCTGCCGTTCGGACAATACGATTCATCCGCCTTGGCCACCCTGAATCTCGGCATATCTTCGGATTCCGGTAATTCAATACCTTGATCTGTCAGCCATTTCAGAACTGTTTTGGGATCCGTTTTATCTGTGAAATAGCTTACCTGTTCACCCTTTCTGAGTCCAGAGGCCAAATACTCAGAAACAATTATCTGACGCTGTTCTTCACTGTCATAAATCAAACAAATATGGCAGGAGTCAGGGAAGTATGCCAAGGAATATCCGTTGGAAGGATTGTTCGTTGTGTTTTCCAAATGTTTAGTATCAGTAAAGTGAATGTTTCCTGAACACTAAATACGAAAAATTGACGTGTCAGGGCTGCGCAAATATACTATTCTTGCGCAAAAAACGTACACATTTTTGACATAAAAAAGCCCGACTGTTCAGAATGAATGGGTGCGTACGCAACAGGAAATCCTTTATTTAGTTTATTTCAATGGCAACAGTGCCTTTTACTTCGGCAGAAGATGCAGCCGTAGAAAGAATGTACTTGCCGGCTTCCAACTTCCAATCCTTGGAAACTTCATCGTAAAAAGCCAAGTCTTTGGCAGCCAAAGTCAGTTCTACGGTTTTGGTTTCACCAACCTTCAGAAAGACCTTTTGGAAAGCCTTCAGCTCTTTGACAGGACGCATCACGGAGGGTTTAACCTGACTGGCATAAAGTTGGACTGCTTCTGCACCGTCTTTCAATCCTGAATTCTTCACAGTAAGCGTCACCTTGATTTGTGCATCCTTACCATAAGTCTTTTGATCGGAAGTAGGTTTTCCGTAGGCGAACGTCGTATAGGACAATCCAAATCCGAAAGCGAACTGTGGAACAATTTTCTTAGTGTCGAACCAACGGTAACCCACCAGAATGTCGTCCAGGTATTTTTCATTCACACCGTCACCCGGGTAAGAGATCGTTCCAGAAGCCGCAGCACTATTGTCAGCCAACTTTTTCGGGAAGGAGAACGGCAATTTTCCTGAAGGATTCACGGCACCGGAAATAACGTCAGCCAGAGCATTTCCAGCTTCCGATCCGAGGTACCAGCCTTGCACCAATGCAGGAACTTGATTCAGCCAAGGCATGGCAACAGCGTTTCCACTCAAAAGCACCACGACGACTTTCTTGTTTACCGCCAACAAGGCAGTCAACAGTTTATCCTGTCCAAACGGCAAGTCAAAGGAGCGACGGTCTTCCCCTTCACAATCCTGATACTGATTTTTATTCAGACCGCCTACATAAATGACGATTTCGGCATTCTTAGCCTCCTCAACTGCAGCGTTCAATAGTGAATCCGCATTGAGTTTCGATGGAATTTCCATGTTGTACGAAGAAGGACCCGAGGCATAACCCATGCTATAGGAAATAACGCTTTCGCCATAGATGGCAGTCAGTCCTTTCAATGCCGACACTTCGTAAGAAGCCTTCAGTTCGGAAGACCCACCGCCAATGGTCAGTTTCTTGGTCGCATTTTCACCGATTACGGCAATTTTCTTGACTGAACCCGGTACGATCGGAAGCAGATTTCCGGCGTTTTTCAACAAAACAATGCCTTCACTGGCCACTTTGCGGGCGGCTGCACTATGGGATTCACATCCGAAACGACCCAAGGGACGATTGGGAGCCATGTTGGTGCGCATGTTCAAACGAAGGATGCGGCGAACCTTGTCATCAAGTACGGAAATGGAGTACGTCCCGTTCTTTAAACCTTCCAGGTACGGTTTGGCAAGATAATAGTCCTCGTAACCGAATTTGGCACCTGAAGTCAATCCATTGGTATAACTGCCCATTTCGATGTCCAGACCATTCATGGCAGCCTGTTTGGTATCGTGCACGCCACCCCAGTCGGAAACAACCACGCCGTCAAATTTCCAATCTTTTTTCAGTATTTGATTCAGCAACAAATCATTATGACAACAGTGTTCACCACGGAATTGGTTGTAGGAACCCATGAGGGTCCATACGCCACCTTCCTGGACCGCTGCTTTAAAAGCTGGAAGATAAATTTCATGCAAGGCACGGTCACTCACTTCCACGTTGATGTTGCCACGGTGATCTTCCTGATTGTTCAGCGCATAATGTTTGACGCATGCTGCCACGCCGCTTTGCTGAACACCTTTGATATAAGGCACGACCATTTTGGAAGCTAAAAACGGGTCTTCACCCATGTATTCGAAATTTCGACCATTCATCGGTGTACGGTAGATGTTCACCCCCGGACCAAGTAGCATTTCTTTTTTGCGGTAACGTGCTTCTTCACCGATGGCGACGCCGAACGCTCCTGCCAAGTCCGGATTGAAGGAAGCGGCCAGACAGGTGAGTGCAGGGTATGCGGTGCATTTGTCGCTGGTCCAACCGGCAGAACTCCACGTATCCCAGCCTATCTCCTCACGAACACCATGCGGACCGTCGCTCATCCAGATTTCAGGAATGCCCAATCGGGGAACACCTGCTGAACTGAATTTGGACTGGGCATGGCACATGGCCACTTTTTCTTCGAGGGTCATTTGGGACAAGGCATCTTCAACGCGTGCTTCAAGAGGCTTGGTCACGTCGGCATAGACAGGAAGTTGAGCAAAAAGAGGACTACTTATCAACATAAAAAACAGGAAATAAAAGGTCTTTTTCATACAATGGATGGGGGTGCTATTTCTTTAGGGTTATTTCTTTTACTTCTGTGTCTGTCGGCAGGAACAACAAGCCTTTGGCCACTTTCTTATCAGCCAAATACGTTTTCCACTTCAAGGTCTTCCAATCGATGCGGTCCGTAGACTGCGCAACGTCCACCTGAGGAATGGCGGCACCGTCGCGTACCAAAATAACAGCAGGTATGGGGCCGGCTTCAATTTTGTTCCAACCTTGTGCGTAGACTTTACCGCTTTGGTAGTCAATCCATTTTCCGCCTGGCAAATACACATTTCTGATATGATCGTCCGTCATTAGCGGTGCCACATAGATATCCGAACCGAATAAATAAGCATCCTCCACCAACCATGCACCAGGATCGTCCGGGAATTCCACAAACAAGGCACGAACCATGGGTAAACCTGTCTCGGTGCATTTCTTAGCCTGCGCATAAACGTAAGGCATCAGTTTGTATTTCATTTCGGCAGCTTCGCGGAAGGCTTTGACGAAACTTTCGTTGTACAGCCAGGGTTCTTTGGGTGGCGCACCATGGGCGCGGCTGTGCGAGGTCAGGAAACCGAAGGGCAACCAGCGACGGTACAAGCTTTCCGGACTTTTTTGGACGAAACCGCCGATGTCGTGGCTCCAAAATGAAAAACCGCTCAGGCCGAACGAAAGCCCGCCTCGCAGGGTCGATTCCATGCCGATATCCGTGTTGGCCGCATCGCCGCCCCAATGGAGCGGATAGCGCTGCGAGCCTGCCCAGGCACTGCGGGCCCAGATGATGTTGTCGCCCTTGGTAGCTTTGGTAATGTCGGCTACTGCCTTATTGTACCGCAAGGGATATAGGTTGTGTTCGTAAAATCCACTTCTGCCGTTGGCAAATACGCCTTCCAGAGGGGCTGCTTCGCCGAAATCCACCTTGATGGCCCCCACGCCGAGTTTGAGCAGTCCGGCCAGTTTTTCCTGATACCATTTCACCGTTTCGGGGTTGGTGAAATCGAGTACGGCATCTTCGTAGGGCATTTCGCCCTTGCCGTTCTTCACGTGCAAGTTCTTGTCGATGATTTCCTGGAAATACCTGTTCTTGGGTGTAAAGTAAGTCAGTTGCCAGAGCGAAATATGGAAGCCATCTTTTAAAAGGTCCTTGATCATTTTTGCAGCGTTGTCGAAACGCGAAGGCGCAAATTCGTAATCACATTGCCAGTCGTGCTCGAACCAGCCGGTGTCGAAATGGATGACATCAGCGGGTATCTTGTTTTCGCGCAACTTGGCAGCCACGTCGTAACCTTCCTTTTGTTCAAAATACGTGATGCGGCTCATCCAGGTGCCGAAACTCCAAAGTGGCGGCATGGCAGCTTTACCGGTGATGTTGGTGTATTCGTCCAGAATATCTTTGGGTTGGCCCAGGAACACAAACAAATCCAGTGCCTCATCGCCCATAAAAAGCTTGGTGGCACCCACGTAGGTATTGCCGAAATCGCAAGTCACCGGTGCGGACGTATGCATGAACATCCCGTAGCCTTTGTTGCTCATAAAGAACGGAATCGGTTTGTACATCTGGTCGGTTTCTGGTCCCTGGGGGTCGGTCACCCAAAGGTTCACCTTCTGTCCGCGCTTGTCCAACCGAGTAAATGACTCACCGCAGCCGAAAATCTTTTCATCGGGCGAAAGCGAAAAAACCGGATTGATGGAACGGCTATTGTCCACTCCTCTTTTAATGAAATTGAACGGCAACACCTTTACTTGGGAAGAATCGTTGTCGGCCCAGCGCCAGGTATCGGTCAGAACCCGACCCGCAGCATTGCGCAACGTGATCCGGAACGGATTCATTTCAATATCCACGCTTCCGAAGGCGCTCTTGTACGTAACACCGCCGGGGATTGCCGAACATTTCCAGGAATGATCAATGGCGGGTTCCCCCACTAACATGGGTGAATTAAAGGGTTTGGGCTCCACCGGTGTAGTCAGCATTCGGATACGAACGGTACGCTCAGATACGAAGTCTATTGAAAAACGCAGTTCGGGGTTCTGTTCGTAAGCAGCTCCCGGAAAATCCAGCATTTTGAGATCTTGAGGCAGAATGGTATTCACATCGAATGCCTGACGGGTATACAGCGTAGTCCGCTTCCAGGAAATAGTACCTTTGGCAGTGTTCGGATTAAAAGTAACTACCTTGTCGGCAAAAAAGAAAGTGTTCCGGAAGTTGGCGAAATCGGCACTCATGTCTACGGCTTCGCCCAGAATGCGCGAATTCTGAGCATTCACTAAAAGGCAGGAAATAACCAAAACAAACAAGCTAGTACAACGTTTTTTCATGGCATGCAATTTAACTTCACAAATATAGAACTTGCAATTCGAACGAAGGGGCTCAAATGTTCACAATAGAGGTCGCTCATTGATATTCTATGACTCCGTGAACTTCTTCTTATACTCATTGGGGCTTTGTCCGAATTCATCCTTAAAATATTTCCGGAAATACTTGGGATCGTTGAATCCAACCTGGAAGGCCACTTCATTGACGAACAGCTGGCTCTTTTCCAACAAATCCGCAGCACGTTTCAAACGAATGAAACGGATGAATTCCGAAGGCGTCTTGGCTGTGAGCGCCAGAATTTTTTTGTAAAAATACACCCTGCTCATGCCTATGTCGCGGCAAAGGTCTTCCACAAGAAACTCAGGATTGGATATGTTGGCTTCCACCAATACCACCGCTTTCCGTACAAATTTCTCATCGAGCGAAGTGATTTCGATTTCACGCGGTGTAACTTCCACCTTTTTGCGGAACTGCTCCCGCGTCTTCCGCTGACGCTCAATAATATTGTTCACCTTCAGTGTCAGCATTTCCATATTGAAGGGTTTAGCGATATAATCCTCGGCACCCGCTTCAAGTCCGCGGTACTTGTTTTCGTCCCCGGCCTTGGCGGTGAGCAATATAATCGGTATGTGCGAAATCCGCATATCGTGTTTCACCAAGCGGCAAAGTTCGAGACCGTTCATTTTGGGCATCATCACGTCACAGATGATGATATCGGGCACCCTGTCCAGAATCATTTTGAATGCCACTTCCCCATCCGGTGCTTCCAGTATTCGGAACGCGTCGTTGAACAAAGCTGTGATGAAATGGCGGAAATCTTCGTTGTCGTCCACCACGAGCATCAACGGTAACTTGTTTTTTTCTTCCGCATGTATTTTCACCTCTTCGAAAGCGACCAACTCCTCAGGCATTGCAATGGTCTGCGTAATGATTTCCTCGTGCAAATGCTGGGTGACCGGCAACAACACGGTAAAAGCGGAACCCTTGCCCAACGTACTTTTCACGCTTATATCCCCCTGATGTAGCTTCACATACTCGCTCACGATGTGCAAGCCCACGCCAGTACCGGTCTGGTTCGCATTGTCCGGATGCTCCACCCGATAGAACCGTTCGAATACCTTCTGCAAATCGGATTCAGGAATGCCGATACCCGTATCTTTCACCGTAATTTCCAAAAACTTCTTATCCTCGCTGGGTGACTGGCTCAAACTCAGCAACACATCGATCTTTCCGCCGTTTTTCGTAAACTTGAACGCATTGGAAAGCAAGTTGTACACGATTTTACGCAGTTTTTCCTGGTCGAATTCCATACTCAGCTCCGTCAGGGCGGTCGAGAACGAAAAATGGATGGACTTCTTGTTGGCCAACTCCGTAAACGAATAGCAAATATCCCGGACAAAAGCCACCACATCCCCCACCGAGATGTTCAACGTATCCTTCTGCACGTCCAACTTTCTGAAATCAAGCAGTTGGTTCACCAGTTCCAACAAATTGTATGCATTCCGCTGAACCGTTTCCAGCAGCGTTTTTTCACTCTCCTTACGATCTTCCTGCAGCATCTTTTCTACAGGGCTGATAATCAAGGTGAGCGGCGTGCGGAATTCGTGGCTGATGTTGGTAAAAAAGCGGAACTTCATCTCGTCGATTTCGTGCAGCTGTCTGGCGTCGCGGATGCGCTGTTCGTTGTCGAAAGCCGTTTTCTGCTGCCGCATCTTGAAATCGAAGTAGAACCATAAGGCATACAGAATCAGGAGGATATAAATCAGAATGGCCCACCAAGTCCACCAGAAGGGCGGTTTCACCACAATTTTGAGTCGCAGAGGCACCTGACTCCACACATTGTCGTTGTTGCTTGCATAGACCAAGAGTTCATAGCTGCCCGTATTCAGGTTGGTGTACGAAGCCGAACAGATGCCGCCACGCGTATTGATCCATTCTTCGTCAAAGCCTTTGAGTTTGTACTTGTAATTGTTTTTCTCCGGATGAATGTAACTCAGCGCAGAGAAATAGATGGTGAAATTCCGTTCATCATGGCGCAGCGTCAACTTTTTAAGGTCCGTGATGGAGGTCGGGAGCAATTTACGGTTGCGGTATTTTTCACCGGCACTGATGACCGTGTTTCCGATGGCCAAGCCTGTGAATCTTGGCTTCGGCACAATCCTGTTGAATCGGATGGCTCGTGGATCGAACATGGAATAGCCCTTGGTGGTTCCCACGAACAAAATGCCCGCACTGTTTTTGTACAGCGAATTCTGATTGATGATGGAACTGGGAAGCCCATCGTTTTCATCGAAGGAAACCACGGAGAAGGCAAACTTTCCGCTTACCATTCTGGGATAAATACAGGCCAACCCGTTGCGCGTGCCCACCCAAACATTCCCGTCGTTGTCCTCGATGAGGGAAACAATCTGATCACTTGGCAAACCGTTGTTCTTGGTCAGATACTGAATAGACTTGGTTTTGGTATCGAACACATTCAGTCCATTGTCCGTCGCTATCCAAAGCAGTTTCCGCCTATCCAGGATGGTGTTGTACACGACCAAATCGGAGAGTTTGTTTCGCTGAACCGTATCGCCGAAAGCCGAACGGATAGTGTTGTTCCGCGTGTTCAGCACATCCACGCCGACGGTGGTGCTCAGGTACATCAGGTTTCGGTCGCCCTTCCACATGGACAGAATCGTATTGTTGGAGAGCCCAGGCATATTACCGATGTCGTGTCGCTGAAAGGTTTTCCGGGTTGGATCCAACTTATCGACACCCCCGCCCAACGTACCTATCCACAGGTTGTTGCTCTGATCCACCCGCATGCCGTAAATGCTTTTGTTGGACAATGAGTTGGGATTGTTCGCATCGGGTTGGTAATGGATGAACCGACCGTTCTTCAATTGGTTCAGCCCGCCCATGTAGGTGCCGAACCACATGTCACCGGTCAAGTCTTGCACCATCGAAATGACGATATCGGACGAAATGCTGTTCGGATTATCCGTCTGGTGCCTGAAAATACGGAAGGTTCCCGCTTTTTTGCTCCATTGCAGCAAACCGTTGCCGTTGGTTCCTATCCAAAGGTCACCGCCGGTATCCTGATAGAGAACGTTGCAATCCTTGGTCTCCAAATCTAGATGGTGGAAAAAAAACAAGGGGGTTTTGTTGAATTTGAACATGCCCGGATGGTAAAACGAAACACCATTTTTGTACGTTCCCACCCAAACAATGCCGCTGTTGTCGCAAAAAAGGCTGATGCAGGAATTCTGACTGATGGAGTTGGGATTCATTGGGTCATTGCGAAGCACCGTTATGACTTCCGATTGTTTGTTCAGAATATTAATGCCCCCGTGGTCGGTGGCTATCCAGATGTTTCCGAGTTTGTCTTCCGTCAAATCCCGAACCAAATCGGACGTGATGAGTTTATCGTACGGCGAGTGAAAATCCTGAGGGTTGTTGCCGAAGTAAACCCAACATAGTTTCTGAAAGTCGTATTTGAGCACGCCCTTGTCTCCCAAGCCCGGAAAGACCCATGGATTCCCTTTGGAATCGAGGAAAATCCGCTTGGAAAAGACTGCTCCACGGTTGTTTTCTTGGAGGAAGCGATTTCTGAAATCAACTGTATTGCGCGCTTCATCGTAGCGTTCCATCAGACCGGACTGGTGCAGAACCCAACAATAACCGTGGTCGCCTTTGATGGCTGAAACGATGCCGGGGGTCAGATCGTTCAGGTTGGTCGACTGCTTGAATTGTTTCAGTTGCTTGGTCTTGATTTCGTACTTCCAAACTCCGGAGTTGGGCAGGTAGAAATAGAAGTTCTTTTCGGCATCGATTTCGACCAGCGTGGGTACGAAGGTCACGCCGATTTCCTTCAGGTAGGGTCTCAGGTCGCGGATGAATGTCTCGGAATGGACATCGTATACGATGGAGGAAGGGTTGCCGGTGATCCACAGGTTGCCACGGTAATCTTCCTGTATCTTGGGCACTGGATTGAACAGCAGGCTATTGGGATTGATTTTGGACGAAAGGAACACTTTGACCTGATACCCGTCGTACCGGTTTAGACCAAAGTTGGTGCCAAACCACATGAATCCGCGGCTGTCCTTGAAAATGCATTCGATCTGATTGTTGGAGAGACCGTGCGTGTTGTCCAGGCGGGAAAAATTATAGATTTCAGCCTTTGTGAAAGAAGAAACAAGGAGGAACAGTATGATGAGGAAGTGTTTCATGGGAGGAATTTCAATTCTTCCTCAAATATACTTGTTTTTGTCTATTTAAAGCGTCGGGAAAGGGTTCAGTTATCAATTCAACCCCTTTTCGAAAACATTTGACCCCCCTTGGTTTACATTTGCTCCTCTGCTGGATAACATCCTTCCACCCTATTGTCATTGCTTGGCCGTAATTTTACTATTATTTAGAATCTCACCTTAACATACCATGAATCGAGCCCTATTCCTATCGCTGCCCATATTGCTGGTATTGCTTTGCGGTTGCAACAACTCTTTGTTCCGCAAGACCAACGACGGCATCCGCATATCGCTGACACAAACCCGGAACACCGACACCAAAAGCCTTCGCCTGCAAGTAATCACGGACGACATCATTCGCGTTTCAGCCTCTCCGGATCGATTGCTGAAGGACCCCGAAAGTCTCATTGCAGTCTATGGTGAAACCATGAAAGAGGGTTGGGATGCCGTTCAGAAAGGGGACACCATCGTATTGACAACAGCCAAACTAAAAGTGTCGGTTTTGATGCGGACCGGAGAAATTTGCTTTGCCGATATAAAAGGTGCGGTTTTGTTAAAGGAAAAAATAGGGGGTGGAAAAACCTTCAGTCCCATCACTATAGACGGAACAACGGCATGGACTTTCCGACAGGAATTCGAATCCCCTGCCGACGAAGCCTTTTACGGTCTTGGCCAACACCAGTCGGACGAGTTCAATTATAAGGGTAAAAATGAAACACTGTACCAGTACAACACCAAGGTTTCCGTTCCGTTTGTAGTTTCCAGCAAGAATTACGGAATTCTCTGGGACAATTATTCGTTGACTCGTTTCGGTGATCCCCGTCCCTACGCCAATTTGGACCAGTTCCAATTGTTTGATAAGAATGGGCAGGAAGGTGGTCTGACGGCGACTTACATGATCGGAAAAGATCCAAAGAACATTTTCGTGGAACGCAAGGAAAACACCGTTGACTACGAAAATCTGGAAACCATCAAGAATTTCCCGAAAAACTTCCCGTTCAATAATTCCTCCATTAAGTGGGAAGGTGAAATCCAACCTTCTCAGAGCGGTTTGTTCCATTTCATCCTTTATTATGCAGGGTACACCAAAGTCTATCTGGACGACAGCCTGGTCGTGCCGGAACGCTGGCGTACCTCTTGGAACCCCAACAGCTACAAGTTTACCGCCAATCTTGAAAAAGACAGCAAACACAAACTCCGCATTGAATGGATGCCCGACGGTGGTGTTTCTTACATCAGCCTGAAAGCGTTGAGTCCGGTTTCAGCCGAGCAACAGAATCGCCTTTCCTTGTGGTCTGAAATGGGCAGGCAATTGGATTATTATTTTGTCCATGGCTCAAATGCTGACCAAGTGATTAGCGGCTACCGTACCCTGACCGGAAAAGCGCAAGTGATGCCCAAATGGGCCATGGGTTACTGGCAGAGCCGGGAACGCTACAAAACGCAGGAAGAATTGCTGAGTACGTTGCGTACGTTTCGGGAACAACATTTCCCAATCGACAACATCGTTCAGGACTGGTCGTATTGGAAACAAGACGCTTGGGGTTCACACGAACCGGACACGAGCCGCTTTCCTGATTTTGCCGGCATGGTGAAGGAAGTCCACGATTCCAGCGCCCGCATCATGATCTCGGTTTGGCCTAAATTCTATTGCAGCACCGAACATTACAAGGAATTCGATGCCAAGGGCTGGATGTACAAACAAGCCGTCAACGACAGCGTTCGCGACTGGATTGCCCAAGGGTATATTGGTTCGTTCTACGATGCCTACAGCGACGGTGCCCGCAAATTGTTCTGGAAACAGATGAACGAACATCTGTTCAGCAAAGGTTTTGACGCTTGGTGGATGGACGCTTCCGAACCGGACATCAACTCCAACTCCAGCATGGACTATCGTAAGAAGCTCATGGACCCCACTGCATTGGGTTCGTCCACCGAATATTTCAACGCCTATGGCCTGATGAACGCCAAAGGCATCTACGAAGGACAACGGAGCACCAACAACGACCAACGGGTATTTTTACTGACCCGCTCCGGCTTTGCGGGCTCACAAAAGTATGCCGCCTGCATTTGGAGCGGCGACATCGGCACCCGTTGGGAGGATATGAAGGCACAGATTTCTGCCGGCATGAATTTCTCAATTTCGGGCAATCCGTACTGGACCATGGATGACGGTGGTTTCTGCGTTGAAAAGCGGTATGAAAATGCCAAGGAAGGTTCCGAAGACCGTAACGAATGGAGGGAACTCAATGTACGTTGGCATCAGTTCGGTGCGTTTGCGCCATTGTTCCGCAGCCATGGCCAGTTACCGCTGAGAGAACCGTGGAACATCGCACCGGTGGGATCCACTGCCTACCAGGCTTTACTTTATTACGCCGAATTGCGTTACAAACTGATGCCCTACATTTATACCTTGGCCGGCAAATGCTTTTTCGACGATTACACCATCATGCGGCCGTTGGTGATGGATTTCGGCAACGATGCAACAGCTTTGAATGTGGGCGACCAATATATGTTCGGTTCACAACTGATGGTTTGTCCGGTATATTCGTACAAAGCGCGCACTCGTTCGGTTTATTTCCCTGAAAACACGGGTTGGTACAGCCTGTATGACGGCTCTTTCATAAAAGGCGGCAATCGTCAGTCTGTTGAAGCGCCCTTCGACCGGATGCCTGTTTACGTGCCTGCGGGCAGCATTCTGACCACCGGTGCCCGAATTGAAAACACGACGCAGCCTCAAAACGATTTGACCCTTTACGTGTATGCTGGCCGTGACGGCGCATTCAGCCTCTATGAAGACGAAAATCTGAATTACAACTACGAAAAAGGGGCGTGTTCCTCCATTGGTTTCAAATGGGACGACGCAGCCAAAACGCTGACCATTTCCGACCGAAAGGGTTCGTTTAAAGGCATGGTGGCTCAACGAAACCTGACCTTCATCTTAGTCACGCCGGACCGACCTGCAGGCATGGATGTGGGCGGCACAGGGACGACCATCCGCTACACCGGAAAACAAACGACTCTTACTCTGAAATAAATCCATACTAATCACGGGTGCTGCACAAGATTATCCTTATCTGATCTGGTTCAGATATTTATGAAAAAGCGGGAAAGCCTTCAATGACTTTCCCGCCTTTCTTTTATTTCGTCTTGATTTCCAGTACCGCTTTCGGCAGCCTGGCCCCTTGTGCCTTCAGCTTAATGACGCCATCCTCACCATTGCTTTGAACAATGACCAGACATTTGCCATTGTACATCCTGCGCTCAGGGCTCTTCAGGCTGACGTGGTCGTTTTGATTGCCGTTGTCTGTTCCAACAATTGTTCCAGGGCCGTTAATGGAGAACATCATGTCCTTATCGGCGGTCGGTAGCACGTTACCGTCCTTATCCACGAGTTCGACAGTGACAAAAATCAAATCTTTGCCGTCGGCTTTGATTTTCTTGCGATCGGGGGTTAAGCGAATCTTGTCTGCTTTGCCTGCGGTCGTTATTTCCTGCGTCAGCACGACCTGACCGTTTTTGCGGGAAACCGCTCTCAAGGTGCCTGGTTCGTACTTGACGGTCCACATCACGTGCAGATCATCCCCTACCTTGCTCCGTTTGCCCAGCGATTTATCGTTCAGATACAGTTCCACTTCGCTGGCATTGTTGTAATAGGCCCAAATGTCGATGGTTTGCCCTTTTTTCCAGTTCCAGTGCGGAAAAATATGCAAAACATTGTCCGTGGTCCATTCGCTTTGGTACATATAATAGACATCCTTGGGGAAACCAGCCAAGTCGATGATGCCGAAGAACGAACTGCGGGAAGGCCACCAATATGGAGTCGGTTCGCCCAGGTAGTCGAAACCTGTCCAAATGAACTGGCCGGCGATGTTCGGAGATTTTTTGATGATCTTCCAAGTTTCTTCGTGGGTGGAACCCCAGGGTGCGTGGCAGTTGTCGTAGGCCGAACATTGTTGGGAAGGATTCGAGAAAGGTTTGTCCCAGCTTTCCGGCCAAATATTCATATGAGTGGACGGATTCATGTAGAAACCTCTACTCATCAGGGCAGAAACCGATTCGGTCACGATAAAGGGTTTCCCCGGAAAACGTTTCGGCACTTCCCTGAATTCATTCTGATGGTAGTTGTAACCGATAATATCGAGACCACCGGATTGGAACAAAGGATTGTTCACGTTGGTTTCGTTGCAAGCAGCAGTGACTGGACGGGTCGGATCGACGGTGCCAACGATTTCAGCCAGCCTTTGCGTAATTAAGGAATAGAGTTTGGTTTTCCCCGACTTCAGGTCTGCGGCTGAAATGGTTTTCTTGGCATTCAGCAGGATATTGGCTTTCTGCAGATCCATGGGCTCATTGTCACCCTGAGGCCATTGTTCGCCCACTTCGTTGCCAATGCTCCACATGATGACGGAAGGGTGGTTGCGGTCGCGAAGAATCATGTCGGTCAAATCCTTTTCGTACCATTTTGCAAAATCGTTGGAATAATCGAAAGGCGTTTTCTTCTTGCTCCAGATGTCGAAGGCTTCGTCCATGACGATGAAACCCATTTGGTCGCAGAGGTCAAGCAGTTCGGGTGCCGGAGGGTTGTGTGAGGTGCGGATGGCGTTGCAACCCATCGCTTTTAGAATTTCCAACTGACGTTCGATGGCACGCGTATTGACTGCAGCACCCAGTGCACCTAAGTCGTGGTGGTTGCAAACACCGTTGATCTTTATGGGCTCCCCGTTCAGGAAAAAGCCTTTTTGGGCATCGAATCGGAAGTAACGGATACCAACCGAAGTAACATATTCATCCATCTGTTTACCCTTGACAAACAAGCGGGTGGTTACCGTATACATGTTGGGATCGTTGAGTCTCCAAAGTTTGGGTTTATCCACTTGAAAATGCTGACTAACTTTCCGGACAGAATGCGCTTCCATATGCAGGTCACCCAACATCTTGGCCACCTCACGGCCGGATTTATCTTCCATGATTTGTTCAACCTCAACGATCACGGGCACTTTGGTCGTATTTTTTACCGTGGTAACCACCACAACTTTTGCAGAAGCCTTAGTAACCTGATGCGAAGTGACGTAGGTTCCCCATTGATCCACGTGGATGGCGTGCGTAAGCACCAGTCGGACGTTGCGGTAAATACCCGAACCAGAATACCAGCGGGAATTCGGTTGTTGAGAATTGTCCACGCGAACAGCCACAACGTTGTCCGTATCAATTTTCACATAAGGCGTCAGGTCATAACTGAAAGAACTGTAGCCGTAAGGCCGTTCACCCAACAGATGACCATTGATCCAGACTTTACTGTTGCGGTAAACGCCGTCGAATTCAATGTAGACGCATTTGTTCTTGCATTTTTTATCCAAATGGAAGGTTTTGCGATACCAGCCGATACCACCAGGCAATGCACCGCCACCGGGAGATGCCGGATTTTCCTTGGCAAAATCAGCCTCGATGCTCCAGTCGTGGGGCAGGTTGAGGGTACGCCAGGTACTGTCCACAAAATTGGTTTGGGAAGCGTTCACAGTATCACCAAGCAAAAATTTCCAATCTTGGGTCAGGTCCACGATTTCACGGCCTTCGCGCCGCACGGTGCAGGAACTCAGGACAATGAAAAGCAATAGAGAGAAACGAACGAGTTTCATAATGGTATGGTTTTAAGCTTTTTTATAACTGAAAGGGCTGTTTGAGAAAACAATGTAATAGTAGAAAATAGTAACAGTAGAAAATAACTCAACTTTGACCGTTTCATGTTATATTTACTTTTTTAAGGTTGCACAAAAATAAGCATTCAGGGCTGAATCACCCAACAATCACTCGGTTAGTTGTGGCAAAACAGTTTTGTATATATATTCATTATAGACCTGCATAAAACAGCCAATTTGGCCATTTATCGGCTTATAGATGAAATCTATTGGAGAAATATACGTTATAAATGGATTAATTTACATATCTTGCCAAAAATTATTCAACCACCGACCAAAACACAACCATGGTTCTTGACGAAAAAATGATGAAAAACATCTATGCCGCCCTGCCGGAAAAGATGAACAATGTAAAAAAAGTGTTGAAACGCCCGCTTACCCTGACGGAAAAGATTCTCTACGCGCACCTTTCACAACCCCTTTTCAACGAATTTGAACGCGGCAGCGACTACGTGAATTTTGCCCCCGACCGCGTGGCCATGCAGGACGCTACGGCGCAGATGGCCTTGCTTCAACTCATGAATTCAGGCCGCAAGAAAGTGGCCGTTCCTTCCACCGTACATTGCGACCACCTTATTTTGGCACACCTTGCAGCCGCACAAGACTTGATTACAGCAAACGAAACCAATAAAGAAGTCTACGATTTCCTAAAGGCCGTTTCCGACAAGTTCGGCATCGGTTACTGGAAGCCGGGTGCAGGCATCATTCATCAGGTTGTTTTTGAAAACTACGCATTCCCCGGTGGAATGATGATCGGTACCGATTCGCATACGCCCAATGCGGGTGGGCTCGGTATGATTGCCATCGGTGTGGGTGGCGCAGATGCCGTAGATGTAATGGCAGGCATGCCCTGGGAACTCAAGATGCCGAAAATAATCGGTGTGAAGTTGACTGGAAAGTTAAACGGATGGGCTTCTCCCAAGGATGTGATTTTGAAATTGGCCGGCATTCTCACCGTAAAAGGGGGTACGAACGCCGTCATTGAATATTTCGGTGAAGGCACAGCCTCGCTTTCAGCCACCGGAAAAGGAACTATATGCAATATGGGTGCCGAAGTGGGTGCAACGACTTCCGTGTTCCCGTTCGACGCCAAATCGGTGGAATACTTGGAAGCTACGGGTCGCAAGAGTATTGCGGAAGCGGCTTCAGAAGTGAGCGTGCATTTGCAGGCAGACAAGGAAGTTTTCGAAAATCCTTCGAAATATTACGACAGGCTGATTGAAATTGATCTCTCCACCCTCGAACCCTATATCAACGGCCCCTTCACTCCGGACGCAGCGGCTCCGCTTTCCGAATTTGCTGAAGTAGTTCGCACCAAAGGCTATCCTCAAAAGATGGAAGCCGGCCTTATCGGTTCCTGCACCAATTCCTCGTATGAGGACCTTTCCCGCGCCGCAGCCATTGTGGATGCCGCACAAAAACAAGGCTTGCAGGCCAAAGCGCAGTTCATCATCAATCCCGGTTCCGAACTCGTTCGCTTCACGGCTGAACGTGATGGCTTGCTGACTACGTTCGAAGAAGCCGGTGCGGTCATCATGGCCAACGCTTGCGGACCCTGCATTGGCCAATGGAAACGCGAAACCGAAGACCCCGAGCGCCCGAATTCCATCATCACCTCGTTCAACCGAAACTTTGCCAAACGCAACGACGGCAATCCGAATACCCATACATTCATCGGTTCGCCCGAAATCGTGGCCGCCCTCAGCATTGCCGGCGACCTCTGTTTCAACCCGCTGACCGACACGCTGACCAACAACAAAGGCGAGCAGGTGAAACTTCAGAAGCCCTTTGGCTACGAGCTTCCGCCGAAAGGCTTTGATGTAATGGATGCCGGATACGTGGCACCTTCACAAAACGCTTTATTGGAGATCAGCATTGACCCAGCCTCCAAGCGCTTGCAGGAACTCAAACCCTTCGACCCCTGGAACGGAAAGGATTACACCGACTTGGGCCTGCTCATCAAGGCCGAAGGCAAGTGCACCACCGACCATATTTCCATGGCCGGCCCTTGGTTGCGTTACCGTGGTCACATCGACAATATTTCCGACAACCTGCTGATGGGTGCGGTCAATGCCTTCAACGGCAAGACAAATGCGGTGCTGCACAACGGCGAATACATCCCCGTTTCCACACTGGCCAGAGCCTACAAGGCTGTCGGCAGGGGCAGCGTCGTGGTGGCAGAAGAAAACTACGGTGAGGGATCCTCCCGCGAGCATGCAGCCATGGAACCCCGTTTCCTGAACGTCAAAGCGGTGTTGGTGAAATCGTTCGCCCGCATCCACGAAACGAATTTGAAAAAACAGGGCATGCTGGCCCTCACCTTCAGCGATAAAAACGATTACGCCAAAGTGCGTGAAGACGACCGCCTGGAAATCCTCGGACTGACCACCTTCACACCAGGACAAAACCTTACGGTTCAGCTACTTCACAGCGACGGTACCAGCGAAAGCTTCCCGGTGAACCATACGTACAACGCGCAACAGATTGGCTGGTTCAAGGCCGGCAGCGCACTCAACGCATTGGAATGTTTTGAGTAGCGAGTGCAGAGGCGAAGTTTGCTTCGACTATGCCGAGTCACGAAAAACAACTGTAAAGAATAGAAACGATAAATACTGTATTATTATTATTATGCAAAACGATTACATGATTTTTAAGCTGTCGGAAACGATTAAGACAACATCGCGCATTGACAAGGAACTGTTCACCAAATTTGGTGTGAAACGCGGACTTCGCAACGAAGACCACAGCGGTGTTCTCGTTGGATTGAGCAAGATCGGCGACGTAGTCGGGTACGAAAAGGATGCTGAAGGCAAGCTCATCGCCATTCCTGGCAAACTCGTCTACCGCGGCATCGACGTGGTTGACCTGGCACTCGGCATTCAGGGCGAAGACCGCCTGGGCTTCGAAGAAACCGCCTATTTGTTGCTTTCCGGATACCTGCCCGATGCAGAAGAGCTGAAAACATTTCACGAAATCCTCTACAGTTGCATGCCATTGGAGCACAAGGCCACCATGAACATTCTGGATCTGGAAGGTTCCAACATCATGAACATCCTGGCTCGCAGCGTATTGGAAATGTACACCTTCGATCCGAATCCGGACAGCATCTCCCGTGAAAACCTGATGCGCCAGTCACTCGACCTGATCGCCAAATTCCCCACCATCATCGCATACGCCTACAACATCTACCGCCACAGCCAGCAGGGGCGTTCGTTGCACATCCGCCATCCGAACGAAGACATGTCCATCGCCGAAAACTTCTTGTTCATGATGAAAGGACCAAACAACTATACAAAACTGGATGTGAAGATTTTGGACCTGATGCTGATTTTGCACGCCGAACACGGTGGTGGTAACAACTCCACGTTCACGGTTCGGGTGACGAGTTCTTCCCACACCGACACCTATTCATCTATTGCAGCCGGCATCGGTTCGCTGAAGGGTCCGTTGCACGGGGGTGCCAACATTGAAGTGAACGCCATGTTCGAACACTTGAAGGGGGTCATCAAAAATTGGAAAGACGTGAAAGAAATCGATGCATACCTCACCAGAATGCTCAACAAAGATGCATACAACAAGTCCGGCCTTATTTACGGTATCGGTCATGCCGTTTATACCGTTTCCGACCCGCGTGCCATCCTGCTTAAGGAAATGGCTCGTGAAATGGCCAAGGAAAAAGGACTAGAAAAAGAACTCGCCTTTATGGAATTGGTGGAAGAACGCGCTGTAAATGCATTCATGAACTTCAAGGGTTCCGACATCAACAAACAGGTTTGTGCCAATGTGGACTTTTATTCCGGTTTCGTTTACGAAGCCATTGGTCTGCCGAAGGAGGTCTTCACTCCGCTGTTCGCCATGTCCCGCATCGTCGGCTGGTGTTCGCACCGCATGGAAGAACTCAACTTCTCCGGCCGCCGCATCATCCGTCCGGCTTACAAGAATGTCGGCGAAAAACAATCCTTCATCCCACTCAACAAACGTTAACATGTCAAAGATAAAAGTAGCCAACCCCATCGTCGAACTGGACGGGGACGAAATGACCCGCATCATCTGGGCCTTCATCAAGGAGCAGCTCATCCTGCCCTACCTCGACCTGGACATCAAATATTATGACCTTGGCATTGAACACCGTGATGCCACAGACGACCAAGTGACCATCGATGCTGCCAACGCCATCAAGCAATACAACATCGGAATCAAGTGCGCCACCATCACGCCCGACGAAGCCCGTGTCGAAGAATTCGGCCTCAAAAAGATGTGGAAATCGCCCAATGGAACCCTTCGAAACATCATTGGCGGAACCGTTTTCCGCGAGCCAATCATCTGCGAGAACATTCCGCGTTATGTGACGACTTGGACCAAACCCATCGTCATTGGCCGTCACGCGTTCGGCGATCAATACAAAGCCACAGACAAGGTGATCAAGGGCAAGGGGACCTTGCGCATGAGTTTCACCAACGAAGCCGGCGAAGTGCAGAGTTGGGACGTTTTCGACTTCGAAGGCGATGGCGTAGCCATGTGCATGTACAACACCGACGAATCCATTTTCGGTTTCGCCCGCAGCTCCTTCCAGGTGGCCCTCGAAAAGAAATGGCCCCTCTACCTCTCGACCAAGAACACCATCCTGAAAGCCTACGACGGCCGCTTCAAAGACATCTTTGCTGAAGTCTATGAAAAAGAGTTCAAGGCTGCCTACAAGGAAGCCGGTATCACCTACGAACACCGCCTCATCGACGACATGGTTGCTTCCGCGCTCAAGTGGGAAGGCGGATTCGTTTGGGCTTGCAAGAACTACGACGGTGACGTTCAGTCGGATACCGTCGCTCAGGGCTTCGGTTCACTCGGTCTGATGTCTTCCGTGCTAGTCACACCCGACGGCATGACGGTGGAAGCCGAAGCCGCACACGGTACAGTAACTCGTCACTACCGCCAGCACCAGCAGGGCAAGGAGACCTCCACAAACCCGATTGCATCCATCTTTGCATGGACCAGAGGTTTGGAACACCGTGGCAAATTGGATGGCAATGCCGAGCTCATCGACTTCTGCCACAAGCTGGAACAAGTCTGTGTAGAAACGGTGGAAGAAGGCAAGATGACTAAGGATTTAGCCATTATGATCCATGGTGACAACCTGGCTCGCAAGGATTATCTGAGTACGCAGGAATTCCTGCAGGCACTCAAGGTTAATTTGGATAAAAAGCTTTCATAAACTTCCATATGAAACTTTCCTTTTTTATTGTCATTTTCACGCTCATCCTCGGATTGTTTGCACTCGTGTTCCTGAAGGGCATGCACCTCCTGCCGGTCAGGTCCCTCCTCCGTTGGACGTTCGGCGTCAGTTACATTTTCCTTTTTCTGGCTCTTTTTGCCGGACTCTATTTTGAACAGAAGCTTGGACTTTCGTTTGCCAAAATACTGACGTTCACCACCTATACGTTTTTATTGACCGTCATTTACATGTCACTGTCCTTTCTATTGACCGATCTTGTCATGCTGGCCAACAAGCTTTTCCATTTTGCACCGACCGGAATGCTGGTGTTCCGCCAGTGGGCAGCCCTTGTCAGTTTGGGCATCATCGCCATCACACTGGTCATAGGGAACTACCGCTTCAACCACCCTGTACTGGTGCATCTGGACCTTACTGTTGAAAATCCGGTTCAGCATAAGGAAATCAAGATTGTGGCGGCCAGCGACATCCACCTTGGTACCAGCATCGACAAGAAAATGCTGCACAAATACGTTCAGATGATCAATGCACGGAAACCGGACATCATCCTACTGGCCGGTGACATCACCGACCGCTCTTTTGGAACTGTCATGGAACAGAAGATGGAGCAGGAACTCAGTCAACTTCATGCCCCGTTGGGTGTTTTTGCCATCACTGGAAACCACGAGTATTATTCGGGTGTACCGGAGGAAATCAACGAATACCTGCGTGCTGCCGGCATCCGAATGCTGCACGACTCGGTGGCTCTGGTGGACCACAGCTTCTACCTCGTGGGTCGAGACGATCGCACCAATCAAAAGCGAAAGCCCCTTTCGGAATTAATGGAGGGCTTAAGCCCGGAACTACCCAAAATCCTGCTCGATCATCAACCCTTCGCGTTGGAACAAGCTTGCGACAACGGCATCGATTTGCAGATTTCAGGCCATACCCACAACGGCCAGTTCTTTCCCGGAAATTTATTTGTGGCGCGGATTTTTGAAGTGGGACACGGTTACAAGAAAAAGGGCAAGACCCATTTTTATGTGTCGTCGGGACTCGGCATCTGGGGCCCGCTCTACCGCATCGGCACCCAATCTGAACTGGTTGAAATTCAACTTAAATACTAATTTTGCGGCGGGAAATGGATCACAAAAAGTTTACCCTCTAACGTGGTCACCAAGGCCAGATTACTGCGTGAAACGGCCAGCATGTAAAAACGGCCCAACTGTGCGTTCTGGAAAAAACCGATGTAACCACCCACTCCGCCAGATCCAAAACTCCGCAACATACCAGTCAAGTCACGGTCGGTCAAACGCCGGATGGTGACCTGACTTCGGCGAAAGGTCATATTCCCAAACAATTGTTGAACCCTTATAACGTCCTCATCCACATATGTATAGATTGGCATTTTCACAATAAACCAACCTATGACTACTGTAACAAGCATCGCTACCCAAAAAGAAATACTGGACAAGGATCCGGCTGAACTCCATAGGTACCCCAGCAATACGAGACTCATGGCACTGATCACGAGGACAAATCCGTCGGGTTTATAGTAGTAGCGCATAGTTGATGGTTTTAATTGTTGGATTGGCACCACTAATATACAGCGATTTGGAGAACTCGACCTATTATTACACCAACAAAAATTTTGAACGTGTAATAAGTTAGTTCCTACTCACCTTTGAAACAGGATGTGAAGTATTTGGGATCGGCGAAACCCACCTATTTCTTTTGCAAACGAACCGGTGCAACACCTTCCAGTGTCGGTTGCGTTTGTTTGATGCTGCCGTCCGCATTGAATTCCAACGTATCGATGCATACTTCGCGGTAATAACCAGGACTCTGCATGGTGATGCCTTTGGGCCTGGTGAGTCGGTGGTACACTATGTACCATTCGTCTCTTCCAGGAATCTGCAAAACGGAATTGTGCCCCGTTCCGTAAATGGCTTTTTTATCGTCACGGGCAATGACGATGTTGTTGGCAGGAATCGTCAACGGGCCGAGCGGACTGGTTGCGGTTGCATAACGCACCTTGTAATTGGGGCTGCCGGTATCGTCATCCGACCACATGAAATAGTAGGTTCCATTGCGGAAAATCACATACACCGCTTCACGAAACGTATGGTCAGGAGTCAACACCTTCATGGTCTCCTTTTTGATGGAGGTCATGTCGTCATTGAGTTCCACGCCGGCCATATAGCCATTCCCCCAATACAGGTAGCTTTTGCCTGAAACAGGGTCGGTGAACACATCCGGATCGATTTCCTGACCGCCTCGTTGACCTGCAGGTTTGGAATTGATGAGTGCCTTTCCAGAATCGATGAACGGTCCGGTCGGACTGTCTGAAACGGCCACGCCTATTTGTTGTTTGGCACAGAAATAGTAGAAATATCGGTAAGCTCCGTTTATTTTCTTCTCCACGATGCAAGGTGCCCAGGCATTGGCATTCGCCCAGAGCACATCTTTACCGAGTTGTACGATAACCCCTTCGTCTTTCCATGTCTCCAAATCGTCGGACGAAAAGCATTTGAAATACGTGCCCGACCATCCTGGAAAACCGTCACTGGTGGGATATAGATAGAATTTCCCGGTTTTTTGAGCGTACAAAATTTCAGGATCCGCATAATATCCGTCCAAAACCGGATTGCGATTGACCGCCGCTGTAACAGCATAATGAACCGTCAAATCCTTTAGCTGAAACGTAAAATTCACCGCACCTTTGGTGAAGTTCTGAGCACCGGAAGGATTGACAACCACGCCAGGCAACGTAGTCAGTTTCGGATTGAACGCATTCAGCAAAGTACCGGGTTTAACAGGCAGGAAAATGGTTTTGTCGGCTTCGTTAACAACAACGTTCAGCTTCTTGACGGCTGAAGCTCCTGAAGTGACGGCAGTAATATCGGCTACTCCACCCCATTTGGCGGCCAGTCGTTTTGCTTCTTCCGAAGTGATGGGAATCACCGTTCCGTGTCTGGGTTGGAAGTTCATGGATACACCGTTCAATACTTTGAAGTTGCTCAGGTCCGTGCTGGTCGTAAATTCGTATTTTCCGTTGGCATAGACATCGTACATCAAGACGTAGGTCGCTGAATTGAAAAGCCTAAAGACGCAAGCGCCTTCTACTGCTTGTGTGGTCTGTTGCAAATAGTTGTCTTCCTTGACCACATAGGGGCCTGTGACGGAAGTGGCTACTGCTTTTTTGATACCGTTTCCATTACCTTCTGTCTTGAAAAACAAGTTGTACAAGCCATCCTTAATAATGATATCACCGTCAATCGTGGAAGTCGGATACGAGAATAGCACCTTGGGTTCTGTTTCCAAACCCGAAAAAGTAGCGTTGGCATACGCATAATAAATCACATCCCTCTCATTAAATGAACGCTGTGACCAATAAATCATAAATTTGCCGACCGTCGGATCCCAGATGGTCTGAGGCGCCCAAACACGATTGACATCTTTGTACTGCGGATATAGTGCTGCAATGTCCACGATGCTGTGTGTCCAGTTCACAAGATCGGACGATTTCAGCAGAACCATGGCGTGATTGCTGCTCCAGCCCATGGAGGCTTTCATATCGGTCACCACCATGTAGAAGTTCGTATCCGGGCCACGGTAGATGTGTGGGTCGCGAACACCTTTCATTTGTGCAATGGTATCCGAGGCAATGACGGGTTGGTTGTTGTTCAGGGCTTTATACGTTAATCCATCGTTGCTGAGTGCAAATCGAATGGCTTCCTGATCGCCGGAATTACCGGTAAAATAAACGAACAGATACGAGGAGAATCCTTCATCCTCAGGAATCGTTACCTGAAAGACACGGCTTTGGGTTGAGTTGCCTTTTTTCCCGGTTACTTTTAACTGAATAATCTTGGAACCTTTCCCTTTAGCAGGTAAATTCTTAATATCTCCAGTGGAAGAAAGAAATTCCGTGTCGGAAGAAACCCAGGTGAAGGTCGTTCCTTCAACGCCTTTGAGAGGCAATGCCAGATTGGTGAGCAGTGCGTTCAGATTCGACGAAAACTTCAAAGCATCCAAATCCGTGCGGACACTGTTTGCATCGCTGTCATATGGAATGACGGTTGCTTTATACGATTTTGAAATGCTGTTGTCCCCACAAATGAAAACTGCTTTCAGGTTCACAACTTTAGCCGGCTCTCCGAAAGCGGGTCTGTTTACGAAACCCATGGATGAGAGCACCTTCGGTTCTGAAGAAGTCCATTGCACCTGCACTGTTGAATTCAGAGCCTGAGGCATATGCAAATCCGAACGGACAGCATCGAAACCATACAACTGAAACGTATCGGCCACCGCATGCATCGTTTCCAGATCCGTAGCCGTACGAATCCCAGCCATTCCGGCGGTCAGTTCAGCCACTTCGGGAGAAGTCAATGCCCTGTTGTAGATCCTGAAATCGCTGAGCTTGGTATTCTGCAGGTAACTGTCTCCGTTGAACGGGGGTCTGCCAATGTAGTTGAAAGTCGTTGGAGCACCGATGGCAGAGGGATTGATGATGGCCTTGCCGGTTTTAAGAACATTACCGTTCAAATAAAGAGTACCCGTCGTACCACTTTGTGTGTAGCAAACATGAGACCAAACACCTTTTGTTGCGGACGAACCTTGAGAAATGACCACGAGCTCATTGTTGTAACCACCAGCGGCCTGCTCATATTGTTGCGCATTCACCCGATAGGCAATATAATTACCGGTAGTCGGGCCACAGGCATCAAGCGTAGAAAATGCCCAGACAAAATTACCATCACCACCGATATTCGACATCGGATCGATGTACAAATACGTCGAAATGGTGAAATCCGTAAGTGATGCAATCAGGGTTCCCGCTGCATTTCCCAAATCCAGATAGCCGTTGGCTGAACCCAAATCCAACAAACCGATGCTATTGAGTTGTCGAACGCTGGCAGCATTCATCAGGATCGCGTCGTAACCGTTTCCGGTCACATCCAGTACCTTTTCATTTACGGTCGGATCAAATTCATAGTGCAGCTTCAGCGATGTATCTGTCGCCGCCAATACCGGGTATGAAAAAACAGAACTGAAAAGGATGGCAATGACAGTGCGTCGGATCAATCTTTTTTGCATAGTTTACTTTTAATACGATGCAAAGAAAACGTTTTTAAAGCAACTTCAGGTCTAAATATCATTCAAAATACGACCTAAAATTTGTCAAACAGGTTTCAAATGCCTTCAAAGCGTTTGAAACAATTTTAGACCTTTTTGAATGAATTTTAGTCCTTTTATTTGCACGTAAAGCATTTACTTCGTACATTGAATACTAGTACACGCCTTATATCACAACAATGAAAAGAAAGTCTTTACTATCAGCACTTTTTCTTATACTGAATCTTTTTACATTTTCAGCATTTGCTCTAAATGCCCGAACAACTGTCACTATTTCTGCAGGGACAGTAACTGCCGCTTCCTACACCGACAAGGAAATTATCTTGAGTGGGAATGCCCAATTGCACCTAACCGGAACTTCGTCGATTCTAAACAACAGCATCATCCGCCTGAACGGTGTTAACGCCTGGCTTTTTATCGATAATATTCGCCCAGCTGCTGTCATTTCAACCATCTTGCCCTATCTTTTTGTAAACACGACGGCTGCAGTAAACAAAACAAATGTCAGAGTGGCCATCTACAAACAGGGCGCGGTCATCATGGCTCAAGCTTCAACCTACCAACCACTGACAGTATTTACCGATCTGAATTGCACGGGCGATTCTGCCAAGTACCGTTTGTTCACCAAATATTCAGGAACTAGCTTAGGTACCGGCATCGATAACAAAATTCGGTCATTCAGACTGAAAAGAGGCTATATGGCAACTTTGGCTTCTGCAGGTGACGGAACCGGTTATAGCCGTGTTTTCATCGCTGACAACGCAGACCTGATTGTCAATACGCTACCGTTCGAATTGGATCAGATGATTTCATTCATCCGAGTCTTCAATTGGGAGTATACCAGCAAAAAAGGTTGGTGCGGAACTGGTTCCGGATGTATAAATGATGCTGAAAAAGTGAACGGTACCTGGTCGTATTCCTGGAGTGCCGACCAGAATTCTTCCGCAGGTGTGGAATATGTTCCAACGAGACCAAAACTATCTTGGCCGAGTTGGTCAGAAATCAATGGAAAACAATACGTTACACATGTGCTTGGCTTAAACGAACCCGATCATCCTGAACAACACAAGGATGACAACGGTGGGCTTGCCGTCACCGTCAACCAGGCTCTGGCTCAATGGCCTGATATGCTTAGGACCGGTTTACGGGTTGGCAGTCCTGCCGTAACCGACAACTCCTGGCTGTATGCTTTCATGGACAGTTGCAAGGCCAAAAGCTACCGGGTTGATTTCGTCGCCTATCACGCTTATTGGGGTGGAAAATCGCCTGAAAACTGGTACAACGATCTGAAATACATCCATGAAAGAACCGGTCGCCCCCTTTGGATTACCGAATGGAACAACGGTGCCAACTGGACGTCGGAAGGGTGGCCAACTGCCAACCGCTCCCTTTCTGCTGCCAATGCTGCCAAACAACTTGCAGACCTGAAAGGCATCCTGATGGTTCTTGACACCGCTCATTTTATTGAACGCTACTCCATTTACAACTGGGTAGAAGATTGCCGCGCCATGATATTGGCTGATACTCTGACCCCTGCCGGTAAGTATTACAAGAGCGACAGCCCAGACTTTTCCTTCAGACGTGTCAATGAGGTTATTCCAACCTATTCACTGAGTAAGACGACCATCGCCCTTTCAACCAGCGGCAAAGTGGCCAGCATTATCATCAGTGACCCCAACGGTGAATTCTACCGTGGATTCATCATGGAAAAGAAAACCGGCAATGGTAACTGGGGCCTATTTTACGATTCGTCCATCGCTACCCAAAAATACATTTCAGACACTATTGACCTGAGTGTTTCAGGCAGTACTCGGTATCGGTTGCGAACCAAACTCCCCAATGGCAGCTTGTCGGCATACACCAATGAAGTCGGTGTGGATGTCACTAGAGGTACTACCGTTCAAGTCGGTGCAGTCGGAATCAGCAATATCGGATGGAACCCTATTTTGCTGAACCAACCGTTCCCCGCCATTCCAACCATCATTACTGGTGGGGCCAGCAATAGAAACAGCGGCGCCCTTTTGACCACCAGGGCCAAGCTGATCAACTTCAGCTCCAGCTTCAACATTCAGATGGCACCTTGGGCGTATCAGAAAATCACGACCCTGGCATTGGCCGATACGGTGAACTATTTGGCATGCAACTCAGGCAGTTATGATTTTGGCGGCATAAAAGCATATGCCGGTAAAGCTTCGATTGCTTCTGCTTGGGCTATGGTCACTTTTCCCACTCCATTTGAGACGATCCCTGTCGTTCTTGCCACACAACTGCTGTCACCGACCACCTATCCGACAACAGTGCGGGTGCGCAACGTTTCAAAAACCGGATTTGAAGCACGCATCATGAAGGAAACGGCCAATACATCCGTCCTAACTGCTGAAACAGTGTCGTATTTAGCCCTCACTCCGGGTAGTGGTGTCATCGAGAACCACAAAGTTCGAGTTGGCTTCACCACAACGAATGCTATTGGTTCTACCTTATCATCCGTCCAATACGGCGACAGTCTCGGCCATCCGCTGTTCCTAAGCCAGATGCAGACCTGTAATGATGACACAACAGCTGTTCTCCGCACCATATGGATTGGTCCAAAATATGCCAATGTCATCAAACAACGCGAAAAATCAACCGGTCAAACAATGATGAAATCGGAGACTGGCGGCTTCTTAGCCATCGATCTTGATTCTTACATCGCAGACGGGCTGAAAGAATCGACCTCCGATGTGCTCCGCATTTACCCCAACCCGACAACGGATCGGCTTTATTTCGGTAAATCCTTTCCGGATGGCATCGATGTGTCCATCTACAGTTTGATGGGGCAACTCATCAGCAATGTTCGCGTTTTTGGAAATCAGCTGAATGTACAGGACCTACCTAAAGGTTACTACCTGATGAAGTCCACCGCTTTCGGATCCGTCAAATTCATCAAACAATAAGTAATAAATGAAAAAACGTATTCTGATACTGGCAGGTATCATCGGATTTATAGGCCTATATGCACAGAATAGGCTGAACATTCATCTGCAAAACACCACTGTGGAGCATGTAGCGGTTTCAGATATTGACAGTATGTATATTGGTGGGAACGATACCATACTGAACATTCGTCTGATCAATCAGACGGTGAAAGAATTTCCTATTCCTTCCATCGACAGTCTGACGTTTAGTGACACCGTATCATCTCTTCCTGTTGTTCAGACCATTGCCGTAGACAGAATTGCTCAAGAATCTGCCAGATCAGGCATTATAATCGTTTCACGGGGAGCCTCATCCGTCACTGCCAGAGGGATATGCTGGAGTACGACGGAGCATCCGACCATCGCAGACAGCAAATATTCAAGCCCGCTGTCTGCCACTACCCAATACATAAATGCATCGTTTTTAATGGGAAGCACGACGTATTATGTCCGGGCATTTGCCACGAATGCCTATGGTACCTCTTATGGTGAAACATTCAGTTTTACAACAACGGCATACACCCTGCCTATTGTGGAGACGACTTCTGTTACTAATGTTGGCGGTCTGGCAGCGACCTGTGTTGGTAATGTATCCAACGCCGGGGGTTATTCCAAATACATTGCAAGAGGCTTTTGCTGGTCAACGTCCAGCAATCCTACCTTATCAGATAATGTAGCAGTCCATTCAAGCATTCTATTGGGTTCGTATTCGATGAACATTGTCTTCCCAACCGCCAATGTCACCTATTATGTTCGTGCCTATACTACCAATAGCCTGGGAACAACATATGGAACAGTCCTATCGGTGAAACCGATCAAGATGGGCAACCTGACCTACACCATTGACACAAATACATTCCCTGTCGGCAGTGCCAACTACAACCTTATCAAAATTGCCTTGGACAGCGCCATGTACTATTACAACCGGTATGCTACATTCTCCGGCAACATCTGGGTGTATTACAACGAAGGCATTCCCACTGCACAGGGCGGTTACAGGAGTTCCATCGGATTCGGTTCAAATACATGGTACATGCATGTCAGTACCGTCATGCATGAAATTGCACACTGGCTTGGTTCAGGGACCACAACTTCTTGGAAAAGCCATTGCGTCAATGGATTATGGACCGGCCCAACGACGGTCGCTCTACTAAAATCATTGACAGGAGAAACACTTTACTGTGACAATAACTCCAATCCGATACATTTCTGGCCCTTTGGCCTCAATTACAGGGAGGAAGCCACCTCCGCCGACGTTTACATTATTCACGCAAAATTATTAAATGCGATGAAAACAGACTGCGGATGGTAAAAACGATTAAATATATCCTGTTACTAAGTGTAGTCAGTGCTCATGCTCAGTCCACCTTCACCAAAAGCCACGATGAGGTGGTTAGTCTGATGTGCGCGGTAAACGATCATTGGCAAGCCACTAATACGTACAAGACTTCTCCCTTTTGGGACCATGCGGCCTACCACACCGGCAACATGGAGGCATTCAGCATAACCAAAAAAGAGACTTACAGGTTATTCTCAGAAAATTGGGCCAAATACAACAACTGGGAAGGTGCCACCTCCAACGATACAGCCAATTGGAAATACAGCTATGGTGAAACTTCGTCCCATGTTTTGTTCGGTGACTGGCAGATTTGTTTCCAGACCTATGCCGACCTCTACAATTTAGATGCTATTAAAGACCCGGCTAAATTGGCTCGTGCGATTTCAGTCATGGAATATGAAATGCGGTCATCCAGAAACGATTACTGGTGGTGGGCTGACGGCCTCTACATGGTAATGCCCGTCATGACCAAGTTGTACAACATCACTGGGAATACTCTTTATTTGGAGAAGCTGAAAGAATACTTCACGTATGCAGACAAACTGATGTTCGATTCAGAATTCAGCCTTTATTATCGCGACGCCAAATATGTTTACCCGCTGCAACCAACCGTCTTCGGTTTGAAGAACTTCTGGGCAAGAGGTAATGGATGGGTTTTCGCCGGCTTGGCTAAAGTCCTCAAAGAACTTCCTACAAATGATACATTGGTGCGCCCTTTTTTCACACAACGTTTCAAGAGCATGGCCAGCTCACTAAAACGCACGCAGCAGAAAGAAGGTTTCTGGACCAGAAGCATTCTCGACCCAGCCCATGCACCCGGTTATGAAACCAGCGGTACTGCATTCTTTTGTTATGGCTTTTTCTGGGGCATCAACAATGGTTTGTTGAGTACAAAGGAATACCTTCCTACAGCCACCAAAGCCTGGAATTACCTTCAAAACATTGCTGTGCAACCAGATTTTTCCGTAGGATATGTTCAGCCCATTGGTGAGAATCCAAGCCCGAACACCACTGTCCAGGCAACTTCAACCGCTAATTTCGGTGTAGGCGCTTTTCTTTTGGCTGCCGCTGAAACCAGCCGTTTTTTGGCCAACAATCCTACGGGCATTGTTGCTAAGAAAAAAACAGCAAAGCTATCGCATTGAAATCTTTTGACTATTCCTGACGGGCTACTTCTCCATGGTTCAACAAGTCCAAACCAAGCTTTTGTTCAATCATCGATACCCGAACGGGAATGAATTTGTTGATGGCATGGAACAACAATAATGTGACGAAAAAGCCTACGCCCACTGCCAGCAGGAGCGCAACAAATTCTTTAAACAGCAAACCGAAACCTCCTCCGAAGAACAGGCCGTTCGGGATGGAAGCATTGATGGTGTTGTGCGCGAAAAGTCCAAGGCAAAGCGTTCCGATGACGCCACCCATTCCATGGATACCCCAAACATCCAGCGCATCGTCCCAGCCTCTTTTTCCCTTGTATTTCACAGCAATGAAACAACCCATGGCTGCAATGACGCCGATGATGGCAGAGGAATAAATATCGACATAACCCGCAGCCGGCGTAATGGTGGCCAAACCAGCCACAGCACCAGTCATCAGCCCCATGAAGGTCGGTTTTTTCTTCCCCGTGTTCCATTCAATCAGCAACCAAGTCACAGCCGCAAAAGAGGCAGCAGTATCGGTATTCAAGAAGGCTGAAACCGTGACGGAATTTACAGCCAGTTCACTACCGGCATTAAAGCCGTACCAACCAAACCACAACAAGGCGGTACCGATGGCAACCAGCGGAATGTTATTCGGCTCGGTCTTGCCCTGTTGACGCTTTCCAACGAAGTAAACCGAGGCAAGCGCTGCAAAACCAGCTGTTGCGTGAACCGTAATCCCCCCTGCAAAGTCAAAAACGCCCCAAGTGGCGAGCAATCCACCTCCCCAAATCATGTGAACAAATGGATAATACACCAGAATTTGCCACAAGATCAGGAAAACGATGTACGCTTTGAAGGTAACGCGGTTGATGAATGCACCCGTAATCAGCGCCGGTGTGATGATGGCAAACATCATCTGGTAGGCAATGAAAATGTATTCCGGAAAGGGTTTATCCGCTGAATACAAGGTAGAAGGCGTGATGCCATGGTAAAAGGCTTTGTCCAGATTTCCTATGATACCGAAAAGGTCGGTATGGGAAGCCATATTGCCGCTGAAGCAGACGGAATACCCGAATGCAAACCAGAGTATGGTACTGATACCCATGGAAACAAAACTCTGCATCATGATGCTCAGAATGTTCTTCTTGCATCCCATTCCTCCATAAAAGAAGGCCAATCCTGGCGTCATCAACATGACCAAACTGGTAGCCAGGATCATAAATGTAGTAAGCCCTACGTCTATCATCTCAATTAGGTTAATATGCGCGCAAAGATAAACTTCTTTACGCGCAAACTCATACATTTTGGTAGGATTTTTCTATTATTTCTATCTTTATGAAATAACGACGGACCCATTGACAATTTTTATTTAAGCAACTCCAGAATCTGATTTGCAGCCTCTTCCGTTTGCATCGGATGCATGGCAGAAGTATTTACAACATGGCCTTCCTTATCGATCAACATATAAGTAGGAAAACTCTTGACAGAAAACTTCCTTTCAATCATGCTTTGTTGATTATTTGGCAAGCGGTACTGCACCACATTCTCACCTGTCAATTCATATTCTTGAATGATACTTTTCCAGGATTCTACTGGCGAGTTATTGGCAAAATACATAAACACCACCTCTTTACCTTTCAAAAGCCCTTTCAATGCTTTCGAATACTTCATGTTTTCTTTGCAAGGTCCACACCAAGTTCCCCAGAAATCCACATAGATCACTTTGCCCAAATAGGGAGCAATCAAGGCCTTGAACAACGAATCGGCATCTTTGTATTCGCTTAAATGGGAGGTGTTTTTCAGACTGGATTCAAAACTCACCGTTTTATTACTAACGCCTTCGTAAAAATTGTTTCGTTCGAGCACTTCGGCAACCAAATCTGGGTTCTTGACCTCCTTCTTGAATGAATTCAACATAGCTGCAGTAAAAGGTAAATGTGTGGCATCAAGTTGACGATGCATCGTCTTTGTCAACCACAAATCCCTCAAATTCGGATTGATTAACAAGGAATCGATCATTTTGGTATCCATGCCACGCCCGTTTATTATTTCCGAAGCTATACGTTGAATGAGTGGAGAAATGGCCTGTGCCTTTTGAAACAAATCCTTGTATTTAACTTGTAAAGCAACGGCTTTGACAGAATCGACATCTTTAAATTCATTGCTCATCTTATCCAATTCAACCAACAATACTTTTGTCTGGTTGTCAACAGTGGAATCGTTCTTGACATGATCTGCTATCATAGCATAGGTCAGATTGACGGTGACCTTTGTACCACCTTCCTTAGTATAATCCAAATAATCTCGCAGGAATTTACCAAAATCTCTGAAACCCGTAAAACATAATTCGTTGTCCAAAGGGAAAGTAGCATGTACAAAATCCATATAAGCTTCCTCGAAAATGGGCTTTTCACGCTCTCTAAGGCTAAAACGTCGTTGCATCAAATCGAAAGCCATATTCCACCTTGCAAACTCTGCAATGAAGAATCGGGCCTTTTCAGAAAGAGTTGCATTTTTACCAACATAGTTGTTCAAGTTCTCCAACTTTTGCAAATAAACCGATTCTTCCGCCTTGAGGAATGTCATATCGTTCTTTTCGTCCCTGTTCAAAGTTCCAAAGCTTTTCCACAAATCCTTATATTGAATAAGCTCGTTGTTCAATCGCGCATTGTCTCCCATGAAAAGCAATTGCTTGGGTCTGTTTTTATACATCTCATACGAGCTGTCACTTGTTTGCGGTAAATAATCCAACATATCGGCAAACAGGAAAATCTGATCACCCGATTCAACTACCATGCTTAAAGTGATCCTGCCCCAATCAACGAACAACTCCTGCATGTTCATGACAGGAAAAGTGATTCGAAATCGACCCATCGAATCAATATCGGCCAAATAGTCTTGAGACTCATCCAACTGAAAACTAGGCACACCGACATTAAATGGTGATCGATTCAACCGATTGGCAAACTGAGCCGGAACCTTGTCCAAGTTTCGATAATA
>Ga0209429_10000257_pt1 | contig 37429 bp, 37 predicted proteins | sample BarGraNGADG00212_3_FD_184493 | JGI IMG/M metagenome (GOLD analysis project Ga0209429, IMG submission 184493) | Arctic peat soil microbial communities from Barrow, Alaska - Barrow Graham LP Ref core NGADG0004-212 (SPAdes) (version 2) | ecosystem: Environmental > Terrestrial > Soil > Wetlands >... | reverse complement strand
GATTCTAAACAATGGAAAAAGGGCAAAAAGCTTTTTCAAATACGGTCTAACTTTTATTGCCTCAATGCTATTAAATGCTGAATTTCAATCAAATATAGATATTTTCAAATTTTTGTCATGTACTTAGTCATTAATTATTAATTATTTATCTTTAGATCATTTTTTAGCTGCCCATAATTTCTATATTTAATTATGTAAAGCTAAAAAAAAATTAGTGTATTCGTTTAACAGGATTTCCTACGTATAAACCAGATTCTAAAATATCTCTAATCACAACAGATCCTCCACCAGTTGTAACATATTTTGTTATGTTTAAATTATCAATTATTGTAGTATTAATACCCAAATTACAACATAATCCAACAGAACTGAAGCCTGCAATTGTGACTCCAGGTGAAATAAAAGAATGTGAAGCTATTTTAGAGTCATGTGAAATAATAACACCTAAATTTATCAATACATTATTTTCAATGTTAACATTTTTATCTATTACACATCCAGGATACAATACTGTACCTCTTCCTATTTTAGCCGAAGGATCAACATAACATGAACGATGAATAATTGTTTCAAATGGTATCCTTTTCTCGTAACGATCAAACATTTGTTTTCTAACATCTAAATGTTTATATCCAATTCCAACAACAAGGCAATCAATAGTACCATTTACGAAAGAATTTTCTATTTCATTAGTCGTACCAATTACTAGGTAATTCTCAACAATAGTATTAACAGGAATTATATCATCAAAAAATCCAATAAATTCTAAAATTTCAGATTGACTAATTAAATTAAGAATTTGTTTTCCTAATTCACCTGCACCAATTATTGCTATTTTTTTTAGATTATTATTCATATAATTCTATCAGAATGAATTACTTATATATATCTTTCACAATAAAAGTCTGTCTATTCTTTGTCTGATTAAAAAGCTTGTCGATATAAATCCCGAGGATACCCAACGAACTTATAATTACTCCGACCGAAAACAATAAAGCTACAATCAGGAAAGTAAATCCGGAAAGAACTATTTCGGGATTAATCAGTTTCTTAACAACAAAGAAAATCCCTGTAATAATACTTATCGCAGAAATAAAGAATCCAAACTTAAATAACACGACGAGCGGGTAGGATGAAAATGAGGTAATTGCCTGCATACTCAACGAAATACGTTTACCCAACGTGTAAGTGCTTTTACCTTCACGTTGTCCTTTTTTTAATTTTATCGGAATCTGTTTAAAACCTATCCATTGCATCATCCCGGCCATAAAGATATTTTTATCACCCATTTTAATTAATTCGTCAATGTAACGCCGACTCATCAATCTTTCGGTAAGCAGATTTTCAGGAATTCGGGTGTCAGTCAATCTATTAAAGAAACCATAAAACAATCTTCCAACCGTTCTTTCAATAAAAGAACCTTTGCGGGTTTCCTGAACACCGTAAATCACATCGGCATCCTTTTCTTCTTTCATTTTATTGTAAAAAGTAGGAATATGGCTTGGTGGAACTTCCAAATCGCAGTCAATCAGAAATACATAATCACCCGTTGAATAAGTCAATCCGGCCATGATAGCATAATGATGACCAAAATTGCGCGATAAATCAATGGCAACGATATTGTCGTTCGTTTCTTTTAATTTCAATACTTTATCCAACGACTTGTCCGGCGAACCATCGTTCACAAAAACAATTTCATAATTGTCACACTTTATTTCGGCCATAGCTGTCTCACATTGTGCGACAAAAACATCTAAAAACCGTTCAGATTTATATAATGTTGTTACAATTGATAAATGTGGTTTTTTCATATTTTAAAACGTTTATCTGCTTGATAAATAAAATAACCGCTACGGTCACTGCTTGACTGAATAGAATGTAATTCATTATCCGTTATTTTTGCTTCAACAATTTCAGGATAATTGTTGGCTTTTTCTATAATTGATTTTATGTTTTTTGTTTCAAGAGATAAGAAAAATACTCCTGAAAATCTCTTTTTCGTCAAAATTGGTTCTTCGAAATGTCCAAAAGAAATATTAATTACTCCTTTTAGAAAATCATAACCTGTTGAAAGTTTTACTAAATGGGAACCAATAAAATCTCCTCCCATCCTTGCTCCTACCTCAATGGCAAAAACTTCTCCTTTGGATGTAATTTTAAATTCAGCATGACTAGCTCCATAGATAATATTTAATGCCGTGATCACTTTTAGGGTTTCGGCCTTTATTCTTTGCTGAATTTCAACTGCTAAAATGCTAGGCTGATGATGTTCCAGTTCCACAAAGTAGGGTTCTTCAGTAGTTACTTTATCGGTTATGGCAAGAATATAATGTTTTCCTTGCCAGGAAATAGTTTCAACGCTTACTTCCGATCCGCTTATAAATTCCTCAATGATAGCCTGATGCGTAAATGATTCATTTTGAGCCCGATCAACAGCTTCAAGTAAATCATTAGGATTTTCAATCTTTTTCACTCCACGACTTCCGGACCGATCAGTTGGTTTAACTATCAACGGGAATCGAAAATTATCAACCGAATAGTTTTTATCGGCAATAACAAATCGAGGAGAAGACACTGAAAATTCTGAGAATCGTTTCCGCATCAAATACTTATCAGTTGCAGCCAGTGCATCTTCGAAGGTATTTCCAATTAATTTCATTTCACGTGCAACAAAACAAACCGTTGGCACAGATGCATCCGAAGCAATGGTAGTAATTCCATCAATCTGAACTTGTTGACACACTTCAAGTATTTTTTCTTTATTGAGAATAGAAATCGGATAAAAAAAGCTGGCAACTGATTTACAAACGGCACCATCTTCCCAGGCAAAACAATGAGTTTCGATTCCCATTTCTTTTGCTTTTTGTACAAGTGGTAATTGCAAATAACCTGCACCTATAATTGCTAATCTTTTCATATCAAAATCTTACAGTAACTATCAGTCCTACAATAATTAAAATAAGACCAACAACTTTACCAATTGTAAAAGTTTCGCCTAACAACCAAATTCCCAACAAAAAAACAATAGCCGGAGCCAGACTCATAAAAGGATATGCTTCTGTTATTTGAAACTTTGTCATGGCCAGCGACCAAAAAACAGAAGCTATAAAAGCTGACAAAAAACCAGAGAAAATAAATGGATCAAACAAAAATTTAGTATACGAAACCACCATATCCCATATTCCAGCGTGGGGCATACTCCAGTTCAGTTTCAAAATTCGCCATTTAAGAATCATTTGTCCGTAAACTGTAAAAAACAACGTTGCAAAAATATATAAGTATCTCATATAAAAATGATTTAAGCAGGTTAGACTGTATCCATAAATGAACGTTGAACTTTGTTAAACACAACGATTCCAATTCCGAGAAGAACAATCATAAAACCAAAGCTATAACCTAATTGCGCCCAACTAAATGTTCCAACTCCCATCGTTCCGTATTTGAAGGTTTCTACAAGCGAAGTAACCGGATTCAAAGCCATAATCCATTGACGCTTAGGCGACATGGTGCTTAGCGGATAGATAATTGGTGTGGCATACATCCATAATCCCACTACAAAAGTGAAAAGTATGGTTAAGTCGCGGTATTTTGTTGTCATGGATGAAATAATAATTCCGAAACCAAGCGACAAACCAGCTAATATTATAATAATAAGCGGCAATAGTAAAATATAAATATTAGGTGCAACATGCACACCTAAAATCAAATAATATATATAAACCGCTGCAAAAAGCAAAAACTGAATACCCATACGTACAAGATTTGAAGCAACTGTAGAAAGTGGCACTATCATACGTGGAAAATAGACTTTTCCGAAAATATTCTGATTGGTTGTAAACGTTGACGATGTTTTGTTCAAACAATCTGCAAAATACTGCCAACAAACAATTCCGGCAAGGTAAAACATAGGTTGGGGCAATCCATCAGTAGGAATACCGGCAATACCCCCAAAAACCACCATATACATAATGGTTGTCAGCGCCGGTTGAATGAAAAACCAAGCCGGACCGAGGATAGTTTGTTTGTATTGAGTAATGATATCCCGCTTAACAAACATGGAAAACAAATCACGATATTGCCAGATTTCTTTAAAATCGACTTCAAAAAGTTTGTTTTTAGGTTTAATGACGGTATTATATTCCATAAGGTGAGTAATTTTTGAACCATTTAAAGTTTCACAACCAAAACATGAAATAAAATCTATGCAAAAGTACGCATTTTTTTAATGTTTACAAATGATTGTATATGAATCAATCGAATTGAAGAGCTAATTCAATTTCTCTTTGACTTGAATCATCAATCAATCACTGATATAAACTATTTTCACTACCTTTGTATCGGCAAATTTTGCATTTTTAACATGACAGACAATACCTTATTCAACAATAAAAAAGTAATTTTTCATACACTCGGCTGTAAACTAAATTTTGCTGAAACTTCGGCTATAGGCAAACAACTCAGCGATGAAGGATTTGTGAAAGCTCGTCCCGGAGAACAAGTTGATGTGTGTATCATAAATACCTGCTCAGTAACTGATACGGCCGACCATAAATGCCGACAAGCGATAAACAGACTGAATCGTCAGCACCCAAATGCCATCATGGTGGTAACCGGCTGTTATGCCCAGCTTAAACCGGAAGAAATTGCAGCAATCGATGGAGTTGATTTAGTGTTGGGAGCCAATGAAAAATTCAGTATTCTAAAGTATCTGCATCAACTTGATGGAAATCAGAAAAGCGAAGTTCATCGTTCGGAAATAAAAAGAGTAAAAGAATTCAAGACATCCTGCTCACACGACGATCGTACCCGCTTTTTTCTGAAAATTCAAGACGGATGTGATTATTTCTGTACTTATTGCACTATTCCCTTTGCACGTGGAAGAAGTAGAAACGCCAATATTGAAGAAACTGTTAAAGCTGCACTGCAAGCTATTTCAAATGGTGCTAAAGAGATTGTACTTTCGGGTGTAAACATTGGCGATTTTGGAAAATCAACCGGAGAAAATTTCTTTGATTTCGTAAAAGCGCTGGATGGTCAGCCAAATGAAATTCGGTTTCGTATATCGTCCATTGAACCCAATTTGCTGACCGACGAAATCATACAATATATTTCTACAAGTCAGCATTTTATGCCCCATTTTCATATTCCGCTTCAATCGGGAACAAACGAAGTTTTGCAAATAATGAAACGAAAATATAACCGTGAATTATTTGCTCACAAAGTGGAAACCATAAAACGTTTAATGCCAAATGCTTTTATTGGAGTGGATGTTATTGTCGGGGTGCGTGGCGAAACAGATGAACTTTTCGAACAATCTTGTCAATTCATTGATTCTCTTGACATTTCTCAATTACATGTTTTCACTTATTCGGAACGTGCCGGCACAAAAATGCTGGACATTGAACATACAGTAGACTTAAAAGAGAGGAAACATCGAAGCGATTTATTACATGCCTTATCGGAAAAAAAGACAAAAGCTTTTTACGAAAGCCAACAAGGCAAAACCTATCCCGTTTTGTGGGAAAGTCGCCATAATGGTGATAATATGGTTGGTTTTACTAACAATTATATCAAAGTGGAACGGCCCTACAATAAAGCATTGGTCAATATAATTCAAAAAGTAACACTCAGCGGTTGGAACGAAGAGAAAACGGCATTGATCTGCCAATAGTAAATTGTAAATAATTAAATTGTAAATATAAAGGTGTTAGCAAAACGTATTATTCCCTGTCTGGATATTAAAAATGGACAAACAGTAAAAGGTATTAATTTTGAGAACATAACCGATGTCGGTGATCCGGTGAAACTTGGAGCTTTATATGCCAAAATGGGTGCCGATGAATTGGTTTTTTTGGATATAACGGCAACAAACGAAAAGCGCAAAACCTTGTCGGAACTGGTTACGCGCATTGCCAGACACATTAATATTCCATTTACAGTAGGCGGTGGAATTTCGAGTGTGGAAGATGTATCCGTTCTGCTTGCTTGTGGTGCCGATAAAATATCGGTCAATACTTCGGCAGTTCGTAATCCGCAATTAATCAGCGATCTTGCAAGTCAGTTTGGGAGTCAATGCGTTGTATTGGCCATAGATACAAAATTTATTGATGGCGAATGGTATGTTTTTCTGAACGGAGGACGAATTCCTACTGATATTAAAACAGTAGAATGGGCGAAACAGGCTGTAGCTCTTGGTGCCGGTGAGATTTTGTTGACTTCTATGAACAATGACGGAACGAAAGACGGTTTTGCACTTGATATTACGCGAGCAGTTTCAGAAGGTGTTAATGTACCTGTTATTGCCAGCGGTGGTGCTGGAACGATGCAACATTTTGTAGATGTTTTCGATGCCGGAAAAGCTGATGCTGCACTTGCCGCAAGCATTTTTCACTACAAAGAAATTGGGATTCCCGAACTTAAAGCGTTTTTGAAAGAAAAAGGCGTGGAAGTGAGAATTTAAGAAGAATTACGATTCAATTTTTGAGATTTTAGCTGATTATGCTGTAAATAATAATTACCAAAAAACTCATTATTAACATTATAACAGGTATTATCGCAACTGATTTTTTAAGTTTTACATTCCTCAAAATTTCAGGACGAAATTTTTGAATAGACCAAAAACAAATTAAAGCTGCCAAAGTACCTACTACAGCACCACCCAAAATGTCCAACGGGTAATGAACGCCTAAATAAATGCGTGAATAAGCTGTTATTAAAGCCCATGCTGAGATTGAATATGTATAAATTTTCCTCTTAAAAATCAATGATGAAAGCAAGGCAAAACCAACGGCGTTAGCAGCGTGTGATGATGCAAAACCATATTTTCCGCCACTATAATTTCTTACTAAATGAACTAAACCTTTTAGGTCTTCAGCATGGGAAGGTCTGAGCCGGTGAACGATCCCTTTTAGGACACCTGATGAAATTTGATCGGAAAATACAACACAAAGAATTAAAGCCAAAATCAGCCAAATTGCTTTTTTTTTCCAACCTTTTATAATTATATATAATACAGAAGCATAGAGTGGAATCCAGGTGAGTTTTTCACTGACAGCATACATGAAATTATCGAAAAATGGCGAGAAATGATCATTTATCAACAAGAATAAACTTGTATCCCAGCTTTTTAATATTTCGATTAGATTCATTGTAAACTGAGGTATTATATTCTTTCAATATTTTCCTGTTCAACCCAGCCAATATTGCCATTTCCCAATTTAATTTCAGTCCAGCTCCCAAGTGTGCTTTTAATCGTAACTTTTGTTCCTTCGTGTAATTGAAATAATTCCGTTCCACTCTTATCAGGCGAACCTTTTACACTCACAACTCCTGTCATTACGATAGCTTCTCGATGATTCATCATTTGATCTTTTCGGATTCCGGAAAAAATAAATGATAAAAAACTGATTCCCAATAAAATTGAACCGAAATAAAATGAAATTTTACGTAACTGACGTGTTGCCCCGAAGACAAAAAGGAATGCGCAAATTAAACCAGTCAAAAATAAAATAAGACTAATCCAAATCCATTGATTCGAATTAAGCAGTTTAATTAGTCCTTGAATCCAACGACCAATAAAAAATGATTGATTTTGTGCTAAATTATCAACTACCTTTAAATGAGCTATTTCCAAATTATAACGGGCATCTTCGAATGTTGGTGTAAGACGTAATGCTCGTTCGTAATTCAATATAGAATGACCGATTTCATTTGATTTATAATAAGCATTTCCAAGATTAAAATACAACTCGGGAGCAACTCCTTTGCTTGTCAATACTTTTTCATAAAGTTTGGCAGCATCAGTATAATTTCCTTTTGAATACAATTCATTGGCTTGTTTTAATGTATTCGATTGAGCTAAAGCCAACGACCCAAAACTCAATATTATCGTTAAAAACAGAATGATACGCTTCATATAATGTTCTGAATTATGAGTTTAGAATTTTTTAAATCTTTCTTCTAAATCACTGATTACCTTAATAGTTTCTATATATAAATTACCCATTTCCTGTTGACCTGAGTTTGGTGCATATCGGGCAAATTCACACGTGTTCAGAATTTGAATAAACTGATTTATAATGATCGATTCAACTTTAAGTTCAGTCAATTCCTCTTCAACCCGTTCTTTAGTCAGCGACGAAACGGGTATTGACAATTTATCACTTAAATAAGTCCAGGTTGCTTTCTGCACTTCTTCGTAGAACGAATCTTTATTCCCTTCTTTCAACAGTTTTTGAGCCAATTTTAAGCGTTTTTGAGCCACTTTATTGGCTTTCTTGTTTTTCACCAAGCTGATATTGGCATTTTCTTTGACTTGTTTGCGGAAGAAAATGAACAGCATCAATGAAATTAGCAACGGAATAAGATACATTAACCAACAAATAAGCGTTGCAAAAATCGGTTCTTCTTCTTTCGAGATTTTAAATTTATTGGTTTGAATGAAACGAATATCTTTGCCAATTTGCTTTACATCCAGTACATCAAAATAATTTCCTGCAACTATTTGCGTTTCATTACCTTCTCCTTTTAAAACATTCAATTTATAAACCGGAGTGCGCAATGTTTTATAAGTTTTCTCCTGAGTATCAAAATACGATATTTCCGCCGATGGAATTTCAAAATTTCCTGAATGACGTGGAATAAAGAGATATTCAATGGTTTTGGTTCCTGAAACACCGGAAGCTTCTGTTTTAAAATTATTAGTCACTTTCGGGTCATACAATTCAAAACCATCCGGAAATTTAATAACCGGATTTTTAATTATCTTCATATTTCCACTTCCGGTAACGGTCATTTTCAATGTAACCGCGTCATTTGCTTTTACTTGTGAAGCAGTAATGTTTGAATTTAAACTGAAATGTCCAACAGTTCCATTAAATGAAGACGGTTTATTCACAGTTGGCAAAGCATTTACATTGATTTTGACAGCAGGTGCTGTAACATATTTTGAAACATTGGTATATGAATCGAAAAAGTCATCGAAAATACTTCTTTGGGCAGCTTTATTCTGAACCCGTACAACAGCTTCAAAATTCCATTTATCTATCTGAATAACGCCGGAATGTTGCGGATAAAGTAATACTTTATATAATACGAAAGTTCCATAATTTCTTCCATTATAATTTTCAAGTGCCATTTGTTTATTTGCCGGTTGATCAAGTTCCTGCTTCATAAATCCATTAAAATCAACAGTATTTTTTGGATTGCATTGAACTATATCAACCAATGTATAAAGCTTATATGTTACCAAAATTGCTTCTTGTTCATAAACATTGGTTTTCGAAACTTCTGTTCGGATAAACAAGTTATCGCCGGAAATAGAAGCTTGTCCACCCTGATTTCCCTGTCCTTTTGAAGCCGGTACATTAGCATCGGCAGGAAGCACTTTTATAGAAACTCCGTTCGATGTAACCTTTTTACCATCAACTGTTATACTTGCCGAAGGAATAGTGAAAGTTCCGGTTTTTTGCGCTTGAATAGTGTAAGTATATGAAACAGAAACGGAAGAAGAACTTTTTCCATTAATAAATTGAACGCTTTGACTGTGCGACTCAAACGGGCCGGCCAACACATCAAAATTAGTGAATTCCGGCACGCGTAAGTCTTTTCCGTTAACATTTATTGAATATACTAATTGAAACGGTTTGTCCATCACAACTGCAGTAGGAGCTGAAGCCGAAAAACGCACCGGTTCATCGGCAAAGACCGCTGACATACTGATTATCAAAAGTGATAAAAGGAATATTTTGCGTTTCATATTTTTCTCAATTCAATTGTAAATTGTAAATGATTAAACCTGCCTGCCGCAGGCAAGTTGTAAATTAATTTTACCAATCTTTTTCTGCTTTCTTAGTTCCTCTTACAGGTTGTTTTTTGGCTTTATCCTGGGCATTCTTCTCATCTTGTGATAATGCATCCAGAATTTGTTGTGCATTTTCTTTAGACATTTGAGACTCATGTTGTTGAGGCTTTTGTGGTTGTTCTTTCGGTTGTTGATTTTTTTTCTGATCCTTTTTGTTTTGATCTTTGTTTTTATCTTTATCCTTATTTTTATCTTTGTTTTGTTGCTTTCTCAACAATGCCTGAGCATAAGCAAGATTATATCGGGTATCATTGTCTTTCGGATTATTTTTCAAAGCTTTTTCATACGCTTTGATACTTTCTTCTATTTTATTGTCAACCAATAATGAATTTCCGGTATTATGGTAAGTTGCAGCAATTTTAGCTTTTTCTTTAGGTTGTAAAGCTAATGCATTATTGTATTGTTCAAGTGCTTCAGCATATTTTTTTTGTCTAAACAATGCATTACCAAGATTATAATTGGCTTCAAAGGAGTTTTTGTTTTTAAGAAGTCCTTTCCGATAAGCAATTTCAGCTTCGGTAAATTTCGAGGCTTTATATAATTTATTCCCGGAGCGAACATCAGCACTTTCCTTTTGAGCCGTGACAGACAATATCAACATGCTCATCATCAATATATAAAATATTCTTTTCATTGATTGATTTGTAATTTATAAATTTTTAATTCCTGGCGACTTTATCTTTCAAATCAAAAATTTTAACCCTTGTCAAACGTTTATTTCTACGATTAAACACGAAAAAATCGACCAGTAAAAGTAATAATGCCAGTATCGCAAATGACTGAAACTGTTCATTATACTCTGAAAAAACGCTTGCTTTTATATCGGATTTTGCCATTTTATCTAATTGACTTGTTATTATCCGATAGGCACTATTCGAGTTATCGGCATGAACATATAATCCTTTACCCGAAATAGCAATCTCCTTACACATTTGTTCGTTGAGCTTCGAAACCACGACATTCCCATCTTTATCTTTCCAGAAACTCATAGTACCGGGTACAGGAATTGGTGCTCCATCAGTTTTTCCCATTCCAATAACATGAACAACGATGTTATTTTCGGCAGCAAGTTTCGCAGCGCCAACAGCATCATCTTCATGATTTTCGCCATCGGTAATTATAATAATTGCCCTAGCGATTTTGTTTTTCGGTCCGAATGATTTTATAGCCAAATCAATAGCACTTCCGATTGCAGTTCCCTGACGTTGAACCATTTGTGTAGAAATGGAAGACAAAAACATTTTAGCAGAAACATAATCGGCTGTAATTGGCAGTTGGGTATAAGCGTCACCGGCAAAAACCACCAAACCGATTTTGTCTTCATTCATTCCATCAATCAGTTTCGACAAAACCTGTTTTGCATTTTCTAGCCGACTTGGCTGTACATCCTGAGCCATCATTGAATTTGAAACGTCCAACGCAATCATTACTTCAATTCCCTGACGTTTCGAACTTTCAACTTTTGTTCCAAATTGCGGTTGAGCTAAGACTATGATCAACAGCAAAATAACAACCAGTTGTATGTAAAATTTTACTTTCGGACGAACAAACGAAACATTTGGCATTAATTGAGCAATCAGTGCAGGATTGCCAAACTTCTTTATATTTCGATTTTTTAAAATGTTTGTATAAATGAATATACTTATCAATACAGGGATTGACAAGAGTAAAAATAAAAAATCGGGATGAGCAAATCTAAACATCTTTTATTCTGGGTTTTAGGTTTTTATTCTGCTTTATGGAATTCTTCTGAAAATTGTATTTCGCAAAAGGATTTCCAGCAATAAAAGTAGGAATGCCAGCAAACTGAAAATATAAAATTGTTCTTCTTTTTTGCTGTATTGTTGTACACTAATCTTCGTCTTCTCCAACTTATCGATTTCCTGATAGATTTGACGAAGTTTAGTATTATCGGTTGCATTATAATATTTCCCACCAGTAAGGTTGGCAATATTCTGAAGCGATTTTGCGTCAAATTGCGACTGAATTTGCTGATATTGAATGCCAAGGGGTGTTGGTACCGGAATATTTACAATTCCATTTGTTCCGACCCCAATTGTATAAATTCGTACTCCAAACGTTTTGGCAATTTCAGCAGCTGTAATTGGTGCAATATCACCACAGTTGTTTGATCCATCTGTCAACAAAATTATTACTTTCGATTTTGCTTTACTGTCTTTAATCCGGTTTACAGCATTTGCCAAACCGAGTCCAATTGCCGTTCCATCGTCGATCAAACCATATTTTACGCTATTAAACAAATTAATTAATACTGCATGATCAATAGTCAATGGGCATTGGGTAAAACTTTGACGAGCAAAAACAACCAACCCGATATTATCATTCGGTCGGGAAAGAATAAATTCTGAAGCAACCGCTTTAGCAGCTTCCAACCGATTTGGTTTTAAATCTTCTGCCAACATGGTTCCTGAAATGTCCAATGCCATCATGATGTCAATTCCTTCTGTATTTTGAGTTCGCCAACTGTTTGAAGCTTGTGGTCGCGCTAACGCAACAATTAGTGCAGCAATAGTTAAAGTTCTCAATATAAAAAGAATGTGACGATATTTAATTTTTCTGCTAGGTGGAAACTGTACCAAATTTCGATGTGACGATATTTGCAGACTCGCATCAGATTTTTGCATCTCCCAAATGTACCAAAACACAACTGGAATGAGAAGCAAAAGTAAAAACAGATATTCAGGATTATGAAAAGTCATTGTTAATAAAATAATAGCTTTAATAAATGAAAACCAAAAATAACTCGAATTAATTTTCGATAATTTCCTCTTTTTTCAATTCTTCCAAAGGTTTTACTTCTTCTACTTTAGTCTGATTTACAAATAAATAAGCATTCAGAAGACTTAATTCATGTTCATCAGGATTTGCATTCCATTTAGCGAATTTCACTAAATCTGCCAATCTTAAAATTTGTTGAAGACTTTGGTAAGTTGACTTTTGTTCTTTGCGTAGCAAACGTAAATGTTCGAGAATTTCTTCTGAGGTCATTTCCATACTGTTAATATTGAAAATTCGCTCTATATATTCACGAATTACTTCAGTCAACTCAGTGTGATATTCCTTATGCCGTCCTTTTTGCCAGAGTTTTTCCTGTTTAATTTTATCCAGTTGATTTAAAGCTACAACATGAGCCGGTTGAAGAAGTTTTATTTCAGTTTCATTCAATATCGGTTTTTTCTTAAAGTATTTTTGAAATAAATAATAAAACAATGCTAATAAAATTAGAATCAATAGAACCAGAAGTACAATTTTAAATAAACCTGCCCAATCATATTTTGGATTGAAAACCGGTTTTATATCCGCTATCGTTTTGGATGCTGTATCAATTTTAAATGGTTGAACCACTTTCAGCGAAAGTGATTTAGACCAAACAGTATCGCCATTCAAAACAAATGGAAAAGAAGGAATGTATAAAAGTGAATCTTTAAACGATGTAACTAAATAACGTTGAGTAACCAGAATATGACCATCAGACGATTTTACAGTATCTGTTTTTACCGGCTCCACAATTTCCAATCCTCCAGTTATCGAATCAGAAAAAATGGGGACATTCACTTTTTGATTTGGTTGTTGCGAAACTTCGAATGTCAAATGCGCCTGACTTCCAATCCAGATAACCGTAGAATCCAATTTGGCATTAACGGTAATTTTTTGAGCAAACAAACTAGAATGCGCGAATAAAAAGGGAATAAAGAGGAAAATAAAGAATTTTCTCATGTTAATTGTCAATTGTAAATTGTCAATTGTAAAATTATTAATTAGGCTCTCATTTTAAACAGTTTCATCAAAGCCCGGACATAATCGTCGGAAGTACTCATTGAAACCATATCAACACCTGATTTAGTAAAAGATTTTTGCAAAGCTAACTGATTTTCGCCCCAAGCATGTTTATAGCTCGTTCTCAATCGTTTATCAGATGTATCAACCCAAATTCGTTCATCGGTTTCTGCATCTTTCAGCTTAATCAAGCCCACATCCGGCAATTCTGTTTCTCTAATATCATAAACCTGCAATGCCACAACATCATGTCTTCGGCTTGCAATTGTCAATTCCTTTTCAAAATCAGTGTCTATTAAGTCAGAAATAATAAAGGCAGTCGAGCTTTTCTTAATCGCGTTTGTGAAATAGCGTAATGCTCCACCAATGTCAGTTTTATTACTTTCGGGCTGAAAATCAATTAATTCTCTGATAATATGCAGCACATGTTTTTTACCTTTTTTGGGTGGAATAAATTTTTCAATTTTATCGGAAAAGAAAATTACTCCAATTTTATCGTTATTTTGAATTGTTGAAAAAGCCAATGTTGCAGCCACTTCAGTAAAAATATCTTTTTTTAGCTTAGAAACAGTACCAAATTCACGACTACCGGAAACGTCAATTAACAGCACAACCGTCAACTCACGTTCTTCTTCAAAGATTTTAATGTAGGGATGCCCAAAGCGAGCTGTCACATTCCAGTCAATGGACCGAATATCGTCACCATATTGATATTCACGTACTTCCGAAAAGGTCATACCACGACCTTTGAAAGCCGAATGGTATTCACCTGCGAAAATATTTTTCGACAAGCCACGTGACTTAATCTCTATTTTCCTTACTTTTTTTATTAATTCACTGGTTTCCATGATTCCAATTTGCCAATATGACAATGTGCCAATATGCTAATTTTCAACTATAAATAATATCTTATATTATTGCCTATTCACCACACCAACAATTTATTGGCTTATTAGCAAATTGGCACATTAGCATATTATTTAAGGTACTTCAACCGTATTCAAAATTTCAGTAATCATCTCGTCGGAAGTCATGTTATTAGCTTCAGCTTCGTAGCTCAAACCAATACGGTGACGTAAAACATCGTAGCAAACGGCGCGGATATCCTCCGGAATTACATAACCACGGCGTTTAATAAATGCATAGGCACGTGATGCCAAAGCGAGATTAATTGAAGCACGGGGCGATGCACCGAATGAAATCATTTCTTTCAGTGAATCCAAACCGTAATCTTGCGGATAACGAGTAGCGAAAACGATATCAATAATATAACGTTCAATTTTTTCGTCGATATAAACCTGACGAACCACATCGCGAGCTTCAATAATTTCTTGTGGAGAAAGAACAGGAAGAACTGTTGGTTTTTCTTTCAACAAATTTTGACGGATAATCAATTTTTCTTCCTCTTTTTTAGGATAATTGATAATCACTTTCAGCATGAAACGGTCAACCTGAGCTTCCGGAAGCGGATACGTTCCTTCTTGTTCGATTGGGTTTTGAGTAGCCAAAACTAAAAATGGTTCATCCAATTTGTAAGTTTGTTCACCAATGGTTACCTGACGTTCTTGCATGGCTTCGAGCAAAGCACTCTGAACTTTAGCCGGTGCGCGGTTTATTTCATCAGCTAAAATCAAATTAGCAAAAATTGGCCCCTTTTTAATGCTGAACTCTTCATTTTTCTGACTGTAAATCATGGTTCCAATAACATCGGCAGGAAGTAAATCAGGCGTGAACTGAATTCTACTGAATTTTCCTTTAATTAAATCCGAAAGCGTTTTAATAGCCAACGTTTTTGCTAAACCCGGTACACCTTCCAATAAAATGTGACCATCGGAAAGTAAACCGATTAACAAGGACTCCACAAGATGCTTTTGACCGACGATAACTTTGTCCATTCCCATGGTTAATGCATCAACAAAAGAGCTTTGTTTTTCAATTCTCTCATTAAGTTCCCTAATATCAACAGATTGAATCATATTATTTTATGTTTGTTTTGTTGGTTTTTTGTTGAGCAAATATAGCATTAAAAAAAGGGTTAAAGCATTGATTTAATATCTATTAACCTCAATTTAGATTATTAAGTATAGAAAGAATTTTGCAGGAATAAACTGACATTTTTTTTATTTATTTTGAATAAAAAAAGTTCTGCAAATGTAAAAAATTACAGAACTTCTAAATCTAAATCAATTGATAGTTATAAAAAATATCATTATTGCCTTTTGGAGCTTATTCAACATAAATATCATGCAATTCTTTTGCCTTTTGAATACAGCGTGGATTGGTGCTATCTATCAATTTAGAATCAACTTTTGGGATTCTGATTAATGTACCAACCGGAATATTATCCGGGTTTGGAATATGGTCTTTATTTGCTTCGTAAATATATACCCAAAAGATTTTATTGCCATAATAGCGTTTTGAAATTATAGTCAACCTACTTCCCGGGTTAATTCGCTCAGAGCCAAGATACTCTCTGTAAATTCTCGGATTATCAAACAAGTACTGCAGACTATCAATTTGTGGTTTCTCTGTTACTGAATCCATTGCTGAAGTATCTTTTGGAATAAATATTGTTTCGGGAATTGGAGTTTGTTTAGTTTCAGGTGTAACCCAACTTGAAATTGTGTTTAGCATATCTGTAATTGACACACCTTCTGACATTTTTAATATTGTTTTTTTGCTTTTTAAATAAGTTGAATCCGTAAAGTCCTTAGCAGGTGGATATAAAAAATAAAGGCCTGATCCGGTTCCGGCAAGTAACAGTAAGATTATCAGCACCGAAAACCAAATTTTTCGGTTTTTTGATTTTGCATTTTCTAAAAATGACGATGTTTCAATCTTATCATCTGTTAACTCTGAAATTATTTGAGTTTCTTCTTGTTCAATCAAAACTGGTTCTTCTGAAATTATCTCAGTAGGTTCAATCGCTTGTTCAATAACTTTTTCTTTATCTAAAATTATAGGTTCATTTGTTTTACTTACTTCGAATTCAATACCTGTTTGTTCTTGATCTTTAACTTGTTCCTCAGAAGTAACTGGTTTTGAGCTTACAGATAAAGCCTGTATTTCAGATAATATATCTTTGATTTCAGAAGCTTGCTCTGTGAAAATACGTAATGGATCCAACACTTCATTTTCTTTTTTTTCAGAAATAACAAAATTGCTTTCGTCATCTAACTGAACAGGCTCTAAATGCGCAAAAGGTTCGTTTACAAGGTCTTTCAAAGACGCTTCCGGTATAAACGTGACTTTATGATAACCATCCAGAATGATTTCTTCTCCGGTATGAACATTCACACTTTTACGAGGCTCATTCCATTGCAATTTAAATGTTCCGAAGTTTTTAATTTTCACAATATCTCCCGCCAACAAAGCTTCCTCAATAGTTGCAATCATCATTTTTATAAACTCTTCTGCTGCGCGTTTACTGATCAATGCCTTTGATGCTATAAGATCAATTATTTCCTGAGATGAAATTTTTTCCTTATTCATTCTTTGACAGGTTTTTAAGTTTATCTTTCAGAATATTGCTTTGTTTAAAGTTTACAACTAATTTGGGTGGAATTAAGGTTCTGATTTGTGTGGCAGGATGAACCGATAAGCGTTCCATCTTTTTTCTAACTTCAAAATTCCCAAAACTCTGAAAACCAATTGTTTTTTCGTCCACTAATAGCTCTGTACAAGTTGAAATTGTTGTTTCCAGCAATTTTTCAACTACGGCTTTCGGAGTATTCATTTTTGTGGAAATGGCCGAAATTAATTCTTTGTGATTCATTAGTTAGTTACAAATATAAAGTTACAAGTTAGGAAATAATTTAAATACCATAAAGATCAAAATCGGTCGCATCCACAATTTTAGCCTGATAAAACTGACCTTCTACAACACCTCTTTTCGAAATTGGAATCAATACTTCCGGATCAACTTCGGGCGAATCAAATTCGGTTCTTCCCACAAAATACTTATCCTCTACCCTGTCAATCATCACCTTCAGCGTTTTTCCAATTTTAGCCTGATTAATCTCAGCAGAAATACCCTGCTGAATGGACATTATTTCATCAACACGTCTATGTTTTATTTCCTCCGGAACATCATCTTTATATGTTTTGTATGCAAATGTACCTTCTTCGTTCGAGAATGCAAAGGCTCCAAGCCTTTCAAAACGAGCTTTTTGAATAAATTCTTTCAATTCTTCAACATCAGCTTCCGTTTCACCCGGATGACCAAGCAATAAAGTCGTACGCAGATGAATACCAGGAACTTCCGTTCTGATTCTGTCAATTAATTCAACCGTTTGTGCTTTGGTAATATTGCGACGCATTTGCTTCAGCATATTGTCGCTTACATGCTGCAGGGCAATATCCAGATAATTACACACATTTTCTCGTTCACGCATCACTTTCAACAAGTCGTATGGAAACTGAGCCGGATAAGCATAATGCAATCGCAACCATTCTACACCAGGAATATCCGATAGCCTTTCAGTCAGTTCAGCCAGCTTCAGTGTTTTATACCGATCCTGTCCATAATACGACAAATCCTGGGCAATCAGTTGAAACTCCTTTACACCTTTTGAAACCAAACCTTTTACTTCATTTTCAATGTCTTCCATCGAACGCGATCGATGTATTCCGGTTATAATTGGAATGGCACAATATGAACAAGTCCGGTTACAACCTTCGGAAATTTTAATGTAAGCGTAATGATTTGGCGTTGTCAATGTTCGTTCCAAACGTAAATCAGCACGATATTCCTGACCCAAATCAGTCAAGATATTATTATAGTTGAACTTACCGTAGAATTTATCCACTTCCGGGATTTCAGAACTAAGCTCTTTTACATATCGTTCGGACAAACAGCCCATTACGAATAATTTGCCAATCTTATTTTGTTTGCGCAAATCGGCAACTTGTAAAATGGTATTGATACTCTCCTCTTTGGCATCACCTATAAACCCACAAGTATTGATAATAACAATCTCACCATCCGGATTTTCAGCATCGTGCCTTACTTTATAACCAAGCGCGTCAAACTGCCGCATCAACTGTTCAGAATCAACCAGATTTTTTGAACAACCAAGAGTTACGATATCAACAGTTCCTTTATTCATTTTTTATTCAAACAACGATGCCACAAATTCATTCCGGTCAAAAACCTGTAAATGTTCTATACCTTCACCCAGTCCTATATATTTTACCGGAATTTTAAATTGGTCGGAAATGCCTATAACCACACCACCTTTGGCAGTCCCATCAAGTTTGGTAATGGCCAATGCAGTAACATCAGTAGCTTTTGTAAATTGTTTAGCTTGCTCAAATGCATTTTGTCCGGTAGAACCGTCTAACACTAATAATACTTCGTGAGGTGCATCAGAAATTATTTTTTGCATTACATTTTTAATTTTTGTCAACTCATTCATTAAGTTGATTTTATTGTGTAGACGACCAGCAGTATCAATTATAACTACATCGGCATTATTGGCTTTAGCGGAAGCAATAGTATCATAAGCCACCGAAGCAGGATCAGAACCCATTTTTTGTTTAATTACAGGCACTCCGGCACGTTCACCCCAGATAACCAACTGATCAACAGCAGCCGCACGAAACGTATCAGCCGCACCAAGATATACTTTTTTCCCTGCTTTTGTAAACTGGTAAGCTAACTTTCCAATTGTCGTAGTTTTTCCAACCCCATTCACACCAACCACCATAATCACATAAGGAGTTTTTGGTAAAACTGCATCAAAATCAGCCGGTGAATCAGAGTTGTTTTCAGCCAATAAAGCGGCTATTTCGTCTTTCAAAATTACATTCAACTCGTCGGTGTTCACAAATTTATCTCGGGCAACACGTTTTTCAATCCGTTCGATAATGCGCAAAGTAGTTTCAACGCCTACATCCGAAGTAATTAATACTTCTTCCAGATTATCCAACACTTCATCATCCACTTTCGATTTTCCGGCAACTGCACGCGTCAACTTCGAAAAAACACTTTCTTTGGTTTTCGACAAACCTTGATCAAGTGTTTCTTTTTTTTCTTTATTAAAGAAATTAAATAGTCCCATTATTTTGGTTTATTGGTAAATTAGTTGAATATTAATTGATTAATCAGCTAATAATTAAAGTACAAAATTAAGTTTTTTTTTTGAGCTAACAGCAAAAAAAATCCCCTCATTTTATTAAATGAGAGGATTCTTTCTATTTTTTGGAACGATATGAAATTATTTTGCGAAATAATCTTTCACTTTCTCGTTTTGAACAATTTCTTCCTGAAAAATATAAGCACCGGTTTTAGGTGATTTCACCATCTTAATAACCTTTGCAAATGAACGTCCTTCTCCTTTTTGGAGAGATGCAACCGATTTCTTAGCCATGATTCAGATATTATTTAATTTCTTTGTGAACAGTTACTTTTTTCATAATGGGGTTGTATTTCTTCAACTCCATACGTGCCGGTGTGTTTTTTCTGTTTTTCACAGTAATATAACGTGATGTCCCCGGTAAACCACTTTCTTTATGCTCAGTACATTCCAAAATTACTTGGACTCTTGCTTCTTTCGATTTTTTTGCCATTGTGTAATTCTCCTACTTATTATGCGTATAAATACCCTTTTTCTGACGCTTTTTTTATGGCAGCATCCAATCCAATTTTATTAATAGTACGTAACCCATTGGCGGAAACATTTAAGCTAATCCAGGTATCTTGTTCTACCCAATAGAATTTTTTTGTAAACAAGTTCACATCAAATGTTCTTTTGGTACGACGTTTTGAGTGTGATACGTTGTTTCCTACCATTGCTTTTTTACCGGTAATCTGACAAATTTTTGACATTTCTATATCTTTTTATTGTTTACATTTTTTCTCAAAAACAGTGTGCAAAAGTATAGTATTTTTTTTAATTGTACAAGTTTTTTGTTCTTTAAATTTCAATAATTATACTCACTTCATCATTATCATCAATAAAATACTGATAATGTTGAGTTTAATTCATAATATTTCTTTCAACATTAGCAATGCAGCTTGTGTTGCTCTTTCAATATTTTGTTCGCGCAATGATCCAAAATGAAATTCACGACTTACTGTTTTTTCTTCTGAACATATTGCAATCCAGACAGTTCCAATAGGTTTATCTGCTGTTCCACCGGTTGGACCGGCAATTCCCGAGGTCGCAATTGCAACATCAGTTTTCAATAACTTTCGTACATTTTCTGCCATTTGTATCACCACTATTTGACTTACAGCTCCGTATTTTTCTACATCTTCAGCTGAAATCTGCAAAACATTTGTTTTAATTTCGTTAGAATATGCGACAACAGAGCCTTTATAAAAGGCTGAACTTCCGGGAATCATTGTAAATTGATGAGCGATATTGCCACCTGTGCAACTTTCAGCCGTAGCCACCATTAGTCCTTTAGTTATCAATAAATTACCAACCAATTCTGCAATTGGTATATCTTCGTAGGCAACAATTGAAGAACCAAGAATCTGACTTAGTTTGCCAATTTGTTGATTTATAATAAATTCCAAAGCCAAAATGTCATTTGAAGTCCCACTCAATCTAAGTTTAACTATACCATAATTTGGCAAATATGCCAAAGATACATTTTCCGGTAATTCATTTTCCCAATCGGCAATTTCTAATGCCAGAGCTGACTCGCCATAACCATAAACCTGAACCGTTTTATGAAGCAAAGCCGGCGTTTGAAAATATTTTTGCAAACGGGGAATTATCTCTAAATTCATTGCCTGTTTCATTTCATAAGGAACGCCAGGCATCGAAACAATCACTTTTCCGTATTTTTCGAACCATGTTATGGGCGCAGTTCCAACCAAATTTGGAATGACCGTACACTTTTCAGGAACCATAGCCTGAGCTCGAGTCAATTCATTGATAACAAAGTTTGGTCTTGTTGAAAACAATTGTTCAATATTTCGAATAATTGATTCATCAAAAACCAGTTTTGTGTCAAAATAGTTCGTTAAAGTTTGCTTGGTAATATCATCATTAGTAGGTCCAATTCCACCTGTAAACAAAATAATATCAACCCTATTGAGCGCTAAATCTAATGATTCAACGATATGATTTGCTTTGTCATGAACAGAAGTAATTTGTGCAATCTCAAAACCCGACTTATTCAGTTCTGTTGCCATCCATGCCGAATTGGTATCAACAATCTGACCTATCAGTATTTCGTCACCAATAGTTATAATCTCAACTTTTACGCTGTTTGTTTTCATTTCATTTTCTGCTTTTTAATTCTTTATCGACAATTTCAAGTTGTTCAAACCAGTCCTTACCAAACCTGCGAATTAATGGTTCTTTTAAAAACTGATAAACAGGGACACTCCACTTTTTGCCAAAAGTACGAGCACAATTACACACGCTCCATCTGTGATAATTCACGGCAATAAATTCATCATACTTCTGCAAACGAACTGGATATAAATGGCAAGAGATTGGTTTATAAAAATTAGTTTTCCCTTCACGAAACGCCTTCTCAATAGCACATTTACAAATTCCGTCACTATCAATATACGTAAAAACACATTCGGCACCATTCACAATTGAAGTTACCGGTTCACCATCGTCATCAATATACGAAACACCTTGTTTTCGAATTACTTCCTTTGATTTTTTAGTTAAATCATTCCAAATAATTGGCAGAATATTTTCAATAGTTTTTACTTCATCCACTTCTAACGGTGCGCCATCGTCACCTTCAATACAACAAATACCTTTGCATGAATTCAAATCACACACAAAATGTTCATCCAGCAAATCAAGACTTATTATAGTATCATCTATTTGAAGCATATTCTTATTAAATATTAAAATTAACTGCCTGATGTGTGAAAATTTATCAAATTCGTTTGAACTCTAAAGTTTCAAAAAAAGAAAGCGTATCAAAAAAATTTGATACGCCCTATATAATTTTTCTGATTCCAATTACTTCTTGGCAGGAATAGCGGGTTTAGCAGGAGTTTTGGTTGCTTCGGGTTTTTCTCCGAAATTAGGAGCCACAACGCCCGGTTCAGCTTGTTTAGCGTGTTGATATTGTTCTTTAATTTCAGATTCGTTTGATACGCCAACAGGTTGATGTTTACGAATTCCAACTGCCAATACTGAAAGTACAACAACTCCTATAACTAATCCCCATGTCATTTTTTCAACAAAATCGGTTGTTTTACGAACTCCCATGATTTGGTTTGAAGAAGAAAATCCGGCAGCTAAACCTCCCCCTTTTGAATTTTGAACTAATACAAATAAAGTCAATAAAACAGACAGAATAACAATTAAAATGATAATAGCAATGTACATAATATGTTTATTTTTTTGAGTATGAGATAACTTTTTCTAAAAATCGAATTTGGTCTGCAAAGTAAACACTTTTTTTCGGATTATTCAAATTTAAAGCCCGTAATATTTCAATAGCCTCTCTGTATTTTCGTTCTGAAATAAGTTTTTTTGCGTTAATTTCAGAAATTTCTCCAACAACAGATTTTAAATCAACCGAGAATTGTTTTTTGTTTAAATCATTATCATTAATTTTTTGAACCGAAACAGTCGGTTCTTGATTCTTTTCTACCGGATGTTTAATTACCATCACTCTTGCTTCTTTAAGCTTTTCAGCAAGATTTTTCAACGATTGTTTTGAATCTCCACCTTCAGATTCAATTGCTTCAATTAAATCAAAATAATTTCCAGATGTTTTACTGACACGTTCATGTCTGTAAGGCTCTTCAGAAACCATTTTTTCGGGATTTATATAGTAATAAAACCAACGGCGATCTGAACAATATACTGAAGTTCCGTTTAAATTTGCTGTTGAATGAATATTATTAGATTGCTTCAACGCTTTTGCCAGAAATAATCGCGGAGAAACGAAATAAGGATATCTCTCAACCATTTCCTTTAAATCAGCCACTTGCTCTGCATTAACAGTTTGCGGTTGTCTGACAAGCGATATTAACTCTTCATGGGTCATGGTTGAATTAAAGGCATATAAATCTGATATTTAAAGAATTATGGAAATCAATTTACCATTTTGCAACTGTATCATTGTAAATATTATCGACAATTTCGGATATCATTACTTTAATTAACTCCTCTTGAACATCGTTCAATAATTTACTGCTATCGAATGTTTGAATTGCCGAATAGGTTTTTTCGAAATCATCTTCCGGATTTTTATCGTTTGAAAACCTCACTTTAATTGTTAATGTCAGTTTTGTTTGAGAAGAATATGAATCGGCGCTGATTGCCATTGGATTTAACTGATAACCAATTATTTCACCTTCCAAATGCAAATCACCCCCTTTTTTAGTCTGTTGCAAACGTGTTTGTTTGGTATACAAGTCGCGTAAGGTTTCAGCAAACTCCTGTGAGAGAGGCGGATAAACTAGTTCTGCAGTATTAGGAAAATCTGAAATTGAGATTGTCTTTGTTTTGGTATAATCAATCGACGAACCATTAAATTTATAAGAAATAGAACATGAGACGAGTAAAATTGCTCCAATGCAAATTATCCAATTACAATAATTGTTTGATATTAATATTTTGATTTTATTTCTCATAAATAACTCTTATTCAATACCGTACTCTTTAATTTTTCGATATAATGTTCGTTCTGATATTTTTAATTCTTTAGCTGCTAATTTTCTTTTTCCACTATATTTTTCAAGGGAATCTTTAATCATTTGACGTTCCATGTCAGACAACGATGTCGGTTTTGAATCTGATTCCAACACATTATATTCATCGGCTTCCTGAAAGTCTTCAATATCATCCATATTTGCAGTAAACTGAATGTTTTCACGATTCGCTTTCTCCGATTTTATTTCTATTCCGCTAGTGGGAGTTGAATATAAATTATCATTTTTATTAATAAATACCGGTTGAAAATTCATATCATCTTGTTGAATATCAACCTGTTTATTATTTATAATGTCATGAACTATTTTCTTTAAATCATTCATGTCTTTTTTCATATCAAAAAGTACCTGATAAAGTATTTCCCGTTCGCTGTTAAACGTCTTTTTATCACCTGAATACGATGTTAATAAAGCCGGTAAACGTTCTATTTCATCTTTTGGCAAATAAGTTCTTAATATCAGAGCCGAAATTTCCCGTTGTTGTTCAATGACTGAAATTTGTTCTGTTATATTTTTCAATTGACGGACATTTCCATTCCAATAGTAATTTGTCAAAAGTTGTTTTGCATCTTCGGTAAGTTTTACCGGTGGCATGCGATATTTTTCAGCAAAATCAGAAGCAAATTTCCTGAATAACAACACAATATCTTCCTTCCGCTCGCGTAAAGGAGGAATTGCAATTGGTACGGTATTTAATCGATAAAATAAATCTTCGCGGAATTTCCCTTCTCGGGTTGCCTGAGCCATATTCAGATTGGTTGCTGCAACAACCCGAACATTTGTTTTTTGAGTTTTGGAAGAACCAACTTTTATGAATTCACCGGCTTCAAGTACCCGCAAAAGTCGAACTTGTGTTGAAAGAGGTAATTCTCCTACTTCGTCCAAAAAAATTGTTCCGCCATCTGCTACTTCAAAATAACCTTTTCTATCAGCTGTAGCGCCTGTAAAAGAACCTTTTTCATGGCCAAAAAGCTCTGAATCAATTGTTCCTTCGGGGATGGCACCACAATTTACGGCTATATAGGGTCCGTGTTTCCTGTGACTATAAAAATGAATAATTTGCGGAAAATTCTCCTTACCCACACCACTTTCGCCGGTAATTAACACCGATAAATCGGTTGGGGCTACTTGTACTGCAATATCAATTGCTCTACTCAGCAATTCAGAAGTTCCAATAATTCCAAATCGATGTTTTACTGTTTGAATTTCAGATTGTTGCATAATACGATAATAAACAGACTGCAATTATGACATAATTAAACCTGACAAAATTACTAAATATTAATAGATTCCGAACATTAAATTTCAAAAAATGGCTGATAAAGGCAAGTATAAAAAAGACTTTCATCTTTAATTGTAAAATTAAATTGTTTAGATTAAAAAAAGCTGAGTCAAAATAAATTTGACTCAGCCTCTTCATTTTTATTTCAGCATTTATTTTTTACCTTTTAATGCGTTGTCAATACCATCAATTGCTTTCAAAGCAATATCGTTTTTAGGGTCAATAGCAAGAATTTTATTCCAGTAAATTTTAGATTGCGGATAGTCTTTTTTCAAGAAATAATAATAACCCAAATAGCGTGAACATTCAATAATTACCGGATTATATTTTACATCAGCTTTCGACTCAACCAGTGTTAATGTTTGATCATAATAAGGTTTAGACAAACCAAGCGTTAATTCCGGGTCTAGTTCAACATTTGTACGAGCTCTCCAAGCATTTCCACGATAATTTGTAGGTTCCAACGAAGCTACTTGTGCGAAGAGACTATCTGCTTTAAGCAAAATATCTTTTTTGGCATCAGGTTTAGTGTTTTGATCAGTCCCAGAGCTATAATACATTCTTGCCAGATTGTAAAGCACTTCAGAGGTTATCTTTTCCTGAGGTAAATGTTTCATATAAGTTTGATAACTTGAAATTGCATTTGGATAATCAGGTTTTTCACCGTACATGTCAGAAATGTCTTTCCAAAAGCCTACTTGTGTTGAATCCAGTTTCAGCGCCTTTTTAAATTGCTCGATAGCCAAATCATATTGTTTAGTTGATCTCAATGCCTGACCATAATAGGTATAATCATAATAGGAAATATCCGGATTATCTGTTTTATTGAAAAATAAATCTGCATATTTTATTGCTTCATCATATTTTTCTAATGCTACATTATTATACATGGCTAACCTATTAAAAGCAGGATTACGCGGCAATTTTTCAAGACCCATTTTGGTTATTTCCAGTGATTTTGCATAATCTTTATTTAAAAAGAGAGTCATTGCATATTTTGTGAAATCTTGAACGTTTGAATTTCCTGATTTTAAGTAATTGCCATATAACTCAGCCGCCTTTTCAAAATCGTTATTTGCATAATAAATGTCAGCTAACTCCTTGTCAACCAATAAGAATGAAGGATCCTTTTGTTTTAAACGATTCAACATTTCAATTGCAAGAGGTGTATTTACATTTTTATAAGCACGCGCATATTTAATATAAGCTTCTTTGCAATTATCGTCATAGAGTATGGCTAATTCATAATTGCTACATGCCTGACCAACATTCTTTTTCGCATATTCAATATCACCAGACAATACGGCTAAAGCAGAATATTTTAATTTAATAATCTTAGCCTTTTCTTGATAAACAACAGCCTGATCAATTAAACCATTAAATAAATAGGCATTAGCAGCAGCAATAAAATAATCCGGGTTTTTCTTGCTTGTCGGCAATTTTAAAACATTTTGAATGTCTTGATCTGCTTCTTTCGGATTTGATTTTACTTTAAGCATAGCCAAACCGATGATATTCAATACATTTACCTGTTTGCCAATTAATCCTTTTTTAAAATAAATTGCTGCTGAATCCGGTTTATTTTCGCCGAAATAAATATTTCCAAGATAAAAACAAGTTTCAGATCTAGTTAATGAATCTGATGCATATTCCTTCAACAAAAGGGGTTTTGCAACTTGTGGAAAACCGGCTTTATAATATGCAATTCCTTGCGCACCTTTAGCTTCTGCAGCAGACAGATTGATAACAAAAAAGGTCAAAATGAGAAATAGAAAGTTACGTTTCATGTAGCATATTTTAAAATAAATTATTTATTGTTCGTCTTTAATATTTACAATTCGAACCGGTTGTGTTGCCGGCAATAATCCTGATTTTAATATTATTCGTTGTCCACGATCTAAAGTTAAAAATGAAGTAAAACCTGAAGGCAAAGAACCTCTTGGATCGTTTAAGATAATATAAACATTACGGGTTAAAGGATAATATCCGTAAAATAAATAAGCCTGAAAGGGTCTATAACTATTTGCAACGGTTGCTTCGGATTCGGCACTAACGGCCATAACTCTGATTTCATTCTTAAATGAAAGATTGGTTGTGTCTTTGTGATTCCCTAACCAGTTTACACCTATAATTCCGATTGCATTCGGAGTTTTCGATACATAATCAATCACTTCAGGGTTTGTGATTTGAGCAAATAATTTATTCGATAATGGTATTCCGTTGCAAATTGAATCGATTGCATACCGAACCGTACTCGAATTCTTATTATCAAATACCACCTGAAATTTTCCAAGTTTAGATTTCGGATAAATTTCTTTCCAGTTCAAAGCTTCACCTGTCAGAATTTTTCTGATATCATTTAATGTAATTAATGAATCAGGGTTGTGGTTATTGATTATCAGTGCAATTCCATCAGTAGCAAGCTTATAGGAGTGCGGTGAAAACTTTTTACCTTTAAGATAATTTTCTTCATTTGAAGATAGAGGACGAGTGGCAATAACCAATCGTACACTATCTTTCAATAATAGATTTATAGCATTTACCTCGTTTGTATAATTTGGTACAATGCCGGTTTTGGGAAATAAAGCCTCAAAAACATCTATCTCTTCCTGAATAATCGGCTGAAAATTTTCATCAACTGCAATAGGAATTACCCCGGATGAATAAGTATCAGTAAATTTATCTTTACTTTTATTCTGACAAGAGAACAACAGTAAAAAACAAAAAATAGATAAGAATTTGAACTTCAGCATGAAAACTACTCTAATTTATAGGTAACCGGTAAAGTATACCATACGGCAACATTCATGCCATTTTGTTTTCCTGGAATAAAATGAGGAAGTGATTTTACAACTCTGATTGCTTCTTTATCACAAGCAGGATCAAGTGAGCGAATTACTTCAACTTTATCAACCACACCGGTTTTAGAAACAACAAATCGTAAAATTACTTTACCCTGAATACCATTCTCCTGAGCAATAACGGGATATTTAATATTTTTATTGATGTAATTTAAAAGTTCTTGTTCTCCACCCGGGAATACAGGCATTTGTTCAATAACAGTATATACCTTTTCTTCAACTTCCTGAGTTACAGCTTGTTTTACATCCGCAATATCAATTTTTCCATTTTCAACACCTTTAACGTCAGCAACTGAAATTGCCACTTTGGTATTGGTAAGTTCTTCCTGACTTTTCATTTGTTCTTCATCTTTTACTTCTTCGTCTTTTTTAATGACAGGAGCTGTAAAACGAATAGAACTTTTTAAAGCAGGAGGAGGTTCGACCGGTGCTGCTTTTTTGACATCATTTTTCACTTCAGCTGGTGCTAATTTCGTGAAAGACGTCACATCTACATTAACTATTTTTTGTTTTGGCGTTGCCAGTTCTATCAGTTTTGGAAGACTAAAGCCTACCACCGCTACCACTGCAATGATTATCATTGCGATGTTGTGCCGTCTGTCCGACTCGCTACGCATTTTATATGCGCCGTATTCCTTATTTTTACCTTGAAAAATAAGTTCCCGCCATTCTAAGGAAGTTAAATCTATTTTAGCCATCTTATATATTTTTTAAGGCGTTTAACTATTTTACTGCATTACGTGAAAGTTCACCTTTTGTCCTAAAATTCTTAATCAGGAACGTTTCTCCCGGAGTAATTTTATCGATTACATACTTGCCGATATTACAAATTTGCATTTCGTCAAGTGCATCGATCAAATTTTTATATGTTGCTCTATCAGAGGCTTTTATAATCACAACTGGAGTACCTTTTCCATTTTTAATTTCAGATACTTGCTTTGTAAACTGCTCCTGAGTAATTTTCAATTGCATTTTTTTCTCTTTCAAATCGTTGATTTTATAAACAGCTTGAGTATTCCGTTTTAAAAGAAATGCACGTATACCATCTGATTTGTAAGAAGATATTTTTAATGAATTAAAATCTTTATAATTAGGAAGTCCGGAGTAGTAGAATATAGAATCACCACCTGTTAAAACCAGCGTAATTGCTTCAGAAGCCTTAACCTTATCTCTATCTTGTTCAGTGATTTTCTTATCGTTACTAGGCATATTAATTTCCATCGTTTGAGGTTTACTCAATGATGTACACAACATAAAGAAAGTAATAAGCAACATATTCATATCCACCATGGGTGTGAAATCAATGTGAACACTTAACTTCTTCTGTTTACTGCCGCCTTTTTTCTTTTTCCCGTCGCCTTCGTTACTTTGTATTTCAGCCATAATTTTGTTTATTTTTTATTAGCAGTTTCATTTTTCAGTGACGTAATCAAATTGTATCTGTTTTCTCTCAAATCCTGAAGAGAAGCCATCACATTTTTAATTACTTTATAAGGCGTATTTTGGTCAGCTTTTATAGCAATACGGAAATCCGGATTGGTTGCACGTGCATTTTTAACCCAGTCCTTAAACTGATTATCGACGCTATCAGTAGGAATACCTAAACTTGCAAGCACTTTATCCTGTTCTTCTGCTTTCATGGCTAAATAAGCCTTCATATTTTTTATTGGAACTCCGAATGCGGATAACACTTTGAATTTCTTCAATTCTTCAGAAGTAAATGTTAAGCCATAATCTTTGCCCACTTTGGTCAAGGTTTCTACCATATCGCCTTGTTTATCCATGCTCATAAATACTTTCCCTTTCGGACCAATCAATATCGACAGGATATTAGTTTCAGGTATTTTGATTTCGGATACCGACCCAGGAGTTGTTACTTGTACCGGCTCTTTTCTCACGAACGTTGAAGTTAACATGAAGAAAGTAAGCAATAATACAGTAACGTCGCTCATCGCGGTCATATCGATACGAGTACTCTTCCTTGCTACTTTTACTTTAGACATAATTTCGCTTTATTTTAGGTTGATTACTTGTGAGTTGCAGCAAAAGTTTGTACGATAGAGAAACCTACTTCATCGATACAGTAAGTAATTGAATCAATTTTGCTAGTAAAATAGTTATATGATATAACAGCTAATGCACCGGTTGCGATACCAAAAGCAGTGTTGATCAACGCCTCAGAAATACCTTGAGAAAGTGCAATAGAGTCAGTACCTCCAGCACCAGCCAAAGCTGCAAATGAACGAATCATACCGATTACTGTCCCTAACAGCCCCATCAAAGTACCTAATGTTGTGATAGTAGCAATAATTGGAAGGTTTTGGCTCAACATGGGAAGTTCCAAAGCAGTTGCTTCTTCAACTTCTTTTTGAATTGCAAGAATTTGTTGTTCTTTTGATAAATCTTTATCTTCTTCAACTTCTGCGTATTTAACTAATGCTGAAGTTACAACGTTTGCTACTGAACCTTGTTGTTTATCACAAATTGCAGTTGCAGCTTTGATATCACCTTTAGACAAAGTAGATTTAATATCTTCTACAAATTTAACTAAATTACCTTTACCTTGTGCTGTTCTAATGGCAAAGAAACGCTCAACACTTAATGCCAAAACTGTAAGTAATAAAGTTTGAATAATAGGAACGATAAAACCACCTTTATAGATAGTTCCCAACAAATTACCATCTACTGGGTGGTTATTTGGATCATTGTTCATAAAGTTAGCCGGATTTCCGAACACATAATGAAAAATAGCAACTGCCAATACGAGACATGCTAAAATAACAAGACCTGAAGACTTGATACCAGTAAATTGTTTACTTTTTTTTGGTTGATTTTGATTCTTTGCCATAACGTTTTTTTTAATAGTATTAATTTTATTTATTTATTTGTCTAAACTGAAATTCCAATTTCATATTTTGAGTTTAATCAAGATTTTTATAGCTTTTATACTTAATCCGGTTATTAAAATGACTACAAAAATAATAACAAAATCATTATAGTTCAATGTTTTTACAAATTTTAATTACATTTTTTTTTAAACAATTAAAAACCAGACATATAAAATCTGACTTAATTTAGTTGTTGAATAAAAACGACTTAAATATTACATTTTTATAAGTTTTAATACCCTTATTTCGCATATCTTTAAGCAAGATATGGATTAAAAATCAAATTTCATGTTTTTTATCATTTTAATTATTGACTTGTCAACTCAGTAATTTAACGTTTTAAAATCTGCTCATTAAAATTGAAATAAATATTCTGTTCTGCTTATTAAATAAACTCCTAAACGTTTCAAAAAGTATACGAATTGATATATATTTTAATTAAAACAAAAACATTTATATAGAAAATGGGCATTTTGCTTATAATCTAATTAAAATTCCTTATAAAATCTATAAAATAATATTTTGGAACTCGGAAAATCTTAATAACATTGAAAACAGAACAAACGCCACCGATTGACCCGATTAGTGTTTTCTATCTTGATTCTTGGCTCTTTGTTCTTATGTCTAATCAATTATATTGATTCACCAACGCATCCACCTCATCGGTAATCAGTTTAGCAAAGTCAGTTACTTTCATGGTTCCTTTGTCACCTTCGCCCTGACGGCGTACGGCAACTTCTCCATTTTCGGCTTCTTTTTCACCAACAATAAGCATGTAAGGGATTCGTTTCAATTCGTTATCACGGATTTTACGACCGATTTTTTCGTTGCGGTCATCTACCTGAACACGAATATCCTGCGCGTTCATTTCTTTAGCAATCTGGAATGCATAATCGTTGAATTTTTCACTGATAGGCAGAATTACAACCTGATCGGGCGTTAACCACAATGGAAATTTACCCGCAGTGTGTTCAATCAAAACAGCCACGAAACGTTCCATAGAACCGAACGGCGCACGGTGAATCATTACCGGACGGTGTTTTTGGTTATCATCACCGGTGTACTCCAATTCAAAACGTTCAGGCAAATTATAATCCACCTGAATAGTCCCCAACTGCCACTTACGACCAATAGCATCGCGTACCATAAAGTCAAGTTTTGGACCGTAGAATGCAGCTTCGCCTAATTCCACTTTTGCTTTCAGTCCTTTTTCTTTACAAACTTCAATAATAGCGTTTTCAGCTTTTTCCCAGTTTTCGTCAGTACCAATATATTTTTCCTTATTATTCGGATCACGCAATGAAATTTGTGCTTCAAAGTTTTCAAATTCCAGTGCTTTAAAAATAATAAAGATAATATCCATTACTTTCAGAAACTCATCTTTCACCTGATCGGGACGACAGAAAATATGTGCATCGTCCTGTGTAAAGCTCCGAACACGGGTCAGTCCGTGCAACTCACCGCTTTGTTCGTAACGATAAACCGTACCAAATTCAGCCAAACGAAGTGGCAAATCTTTGTACGAACGTGGTTTGAACTTGTAAATTTCGCAGTGATGCGGGCAGTTCATTGGTTTCAACAAATATTCTTCACCTTCTTCGGGCGTATGAATTGGCTGGAACGAATCTTTCCCATATTTGGCATAGTGACCAGAAGTAACGTACAATTGTTTGTTACCAATATGCGGTGTCATTACTTGTTGATAATCAAAACGTCGTTGTATTTTTTTTAAAAAATCTTCCAACCGAAGGCGTAACGAAGTTCCACGTGGCAACCAGATGGGTAGTCCTTTACCCACCATTTCGGAGAACATAAACAATTCCAGTTCTTTACCGATTTTACGGTGGTCGCGTTTTTTGGCTTCTTCGAGCAACACGAGATATTCATCGAGCATTTTCTTTTTCGGGAAAGTGATACCGTAAATACGGGTCATCTGTTTGCGTTTTTCGTCACCACGCCAGTAAGCACCAGCTACACTCAAGACTTTGATCGCTTTTATTTCGCCGGTATTGGGTAAGTGTGGACCACGACAAAGGTCGGAGAAATTACCTTGTTTATACATGGTAATAGTTCCATCGGTCAAGTCGTTAATCATTTCCGTTTTATAGGTTTCACCAATTGCTTCGAAGCGTGCGAGTGCGTCGGCTTTACTTATGTCACTACGAACAATGGCTTCTTTACGGGCAGCTAGTTCTACCATTTTAGCTTCAATAGTATGTAAATCCGATTCCTTGATAGTTACTTCACCCGGATCTACATCGTAGTAGAATCCGTTTTCGATAGCCGGACCGATACCGAATTTGATTCCAGGATACAGCTCCTGAAGGGCTTCGGCCATTAAGTGAGCTGACGAGTGCCAGAAAGCATGTTTTGCTTCTTCATCGTCCCATTTGTGCAATTTAATGGCTGCATCGGTTTCGATGGGACGGGTCAAGTCCCATATTTCTTCATTTACTGTGATAGCAAGAACTTCTTGTGCTAATCGGGAGCTGATACTTTCAGCTAGTTGCAGTCCGGTAATGCCTTTGGCAAATTCGCGTACCGAACCGTCGGGGAATGTTACTTTAATCATGTTTATTGAACCTTACAAATGGCTTTTAAATTTTGAAGTGCAAAGATACTAAATAAGTAATTAAAAATAAATAATGAATTATTAATAATTCCCAAGTTATAGAAATTTGGAGAATTTTTTTTTCGATTCTTCATATAAAGTAGTAACTAAAATATAATGTCGTATTTTACATCAAAATTGGTCAATACATACGACAAACGTTCTTTGAGATTCTGAAAACAGATATATGCATCAAAAAGTATCCATTGATACTTGATTCTACGCCAAAGAATTTCAATTTAGTTTAATTCTGGAGAGTACGGTGGTAAAAAGAAAATCAATACATCTTTTTCTTTCCACTCTTCCATTTTTGCTATGAACTTCTTCGATTTATGAATAGGTGAATTATCCAGTATAACAACGGTTTTCTTAATTGTTTGAGCAACAAAACTGTCCATAAAGCGGATAATCTTGTCAGTATTAAATGTAGTTTCAAGCACTTCAAAAAACAAGTTATTTTTACGGTTGCAAGATTCAAGTTGAAAATGCAACTTTTTGATTAAAGTGTAACTCCAGGAAATAGTTTTAGTCTTTTTCTAAATCTCATATTTTAAATTTGGTTCTTACAAAAACAGACAATTATTTTCGTGTGTTAATGAAAACTGATATTTATTTCTTTCTAAAATAAAATAGATAGAATCTTTCATAGTCATTTTAATTAAAAAAATGGCTGTCCGAAATCTCGGACAGCCATTTTTGAATAATAATTTCAGCTATTAATTATGCTTCAAGTGTAGCATCTTTAGCTGCCTTTTTAGCAGGTGCTTTTTTAGGAACTTCAACAATTTGTGCCTCCTTAACAGGAGCTTCTACTACCAGCACTTTTGCATCAGGTACAGCTTCAGCTTCTTTCGCTTTCTTTTCTTTTTTAGCAGCTTTTTCGGCAGCTAGATCCATTTTATCTTTCAAATCGGATAACGATTGAATATCACCCAATGTAGTTTTTTCAGCAGCAGGTGTTGCTGAAGCTACGGGAGCATCTTCTTTCTTAGCACGTTTAGGAGCCGATTTTTTCACAGGTGCCTCAACTGTAGATGCAGTTGATTCTCCTTTTTCAGCACGTTTTACATCTTCGTGAATGCGGCTGTGTGAAAGAATGATACGTTTTGCATCTTTGTTGAATTCAATTACTTTGAAAGCTAACTTTTCGTCAACCTGTGCCTGCGATCCATCTTCTTTTACCAAATGTTTTGGAGTTGCAAATCCTTCAACGCCATAAGGCAATGAAACAACTGCACCTTTGTCTAACATTTCAACAATAGTTCCTTCGTGAACGCTGTCAACAGTAAACATTGTTTCCAATACATCCCATGGATTTTCTTCCAGTTGTTTGTGGCCTAAGCTCAAACGACGGTTTGCTTTGTCAATTTCCAATACCTGAACATCAATTTCGGCACCAATTTGAGTAAATTCAGAAGGGTGTTTTACTTTTTTAGTCCAAGACAAGTCAGAAATGTGAATCAAACCATCAACGCCTTCTTCGATTTCAACAAATACACCGAAGTTGGTAAAGTTACGAACTTTAGCTGTATGTTTTGTTCCAAGAGCGTAACGTTCTTCGATATTGTCCCAAGGATCAGATTTCAATTGTTTGATACCTAAAGACATTTTTCGTTCGTCGCGATCTAATGTCAGGATTACTGTTTCAACTTCGTCGCCTACTTTCAAGAAATCTTGAGCAGAGCGTAGGTGTTGAGACCAGCTCATTTCTGAAACATGAATCAACCCTTCAACGCCTTGTGCGATTTCAACAAATGCGCCGTAGTCAGCCATAACCACTACTTTACCTTTTACTTTGTCACCAACTTTCAAGTCAGTACTCAACGCATCCCAAGGATGAGCAGAAAGTTGTTTCAAGCCGAGAGCAATACGTTTTTTCTCGTCATCGAAATCAAGGATAACAACGTTCAATTTTTGATCCAATGCAACGATTTCTTCAGGATGCGAAACGCGTCCCCATGAAAGGTCGGTAATGTGAATCAAACCATCTACGCCGCCAAGGTCAATAAATACACCGTATGAAGTAATATTTTTAACTGTACCTTCAAGAACCTGACCTTTTTGAAGTTTACCGATAATTTCTTTTTTCTGTAATTCCAATTCAGCTTCAATAAGCGCTTTGTGTGAAACAACAACGTTTTTGAACTCGTGGTTAATTTTGATAACTTTGAATTCCATTGTTTTGTTTACAAATACATCGTAATCGCGGATTGGTTTCACGTCGATTTGTGATCCAGGAAGGAAAGCTTCGATTCCGAATACATCCACGATCATACCACCTTTGGTGCGGCATTTTACGAAACCTTTTACAATTTCCTGTGATTCGAGCGCTGCATTCACGCGATCCCATGAGCGGGTGGCACGGGCTTGTTTATGAGAAAGGATTAATTGTCCTTTTTTATCTTCCTGACTTTCGATATACACTTCAACTTTGTCACCAACTGCCAAATCAGGATTGTAGCGGAATTCGCTCATTGGCACAACGCCGTCCGATTTGTAGCCTACGTTTACGACTACCTCACGTTTGTTTATCAAAATTACCGTTCCTTCAACAACTTCTTTGTCTTTAATTGCATTCAAGGTGTTGTCGTAAACTTTTTCTAAATCTGCTTTTGAATCAGCAGTCATAGTGATGCCGTTTTCGTAAGCATCCCAATCAAAATCACCTGCCGGCACTGGTTTTGGAGCTTTTACTTTAGCAGATGGTGCTTCTTCGATAACTTCTACTGCCAGAGCTTCTTCTTCAGCCGCTACTTCTTCAGCAACCGGAGCTTCCTCAATGATAGTTTCTTCGGCTATCGGTTCTTTAATGATAGTTTCTTCAACTTCAGCTACTACTTCAGCCACTGGGGCTTCTTCAATAACTTCTACTGCCAGAGCTTCTTCTTCAGCCGCTACTTCTTCAGCTACCGGAGCTTCCTCAATGATAGTTTCTTCGGCTATCGGTTCTTTAATGATAGTTTCTTCAACTTCAGCTACTACTTCAGCCACCGGGGCTTCTTCAATAACTGTTTCCTCAACTACCGGTGCTTCTTCTGAAACTACTTCTTCTGCTACAATTGCTTCTTCAATCATTGTTTCTTCAACAGCAGGAGTTTCGGCTACTACTTGTGTTTCTTCGTTTACTGTTTCTACCACGGTTGGAACTACTTCTTCCGCGATGTTTTTGTTTTCTTCCATTTCTGAAATTTTTTTTAATTACTAATAAATTAGTAGGTTAGACATTATGATAACTTTACAATATACGGGCGCAAAGATACAAAATATTTATAAGCTGACAAAATTGATTTGAGATTTTGTAAATGCGTTTTCATTGGTTAAATTCTGATTTCTTTATTGATAATTTTATTAGAAACTGTTTAAAAAATAATGTAAATATAAACTGACTATCAGTTGTTTAATTGAATAAAATTTCGTAACTTTATAGAAATCAAACACATAAAGCACAATGAAAACGTATTCAACCAACCTCACCG